>Ga0075423_10000366_pt1 | contig 35373 bp, 38 predicted proteins | sample SoiMethybrSBSTD2_FD_80114 | JGI IMG/M metagenome (GOLD analysis project Ga0075423, IMG submission 80114) | Bulk soil microbial communities from a Populus tree surrounding site in Tennessee, USA - Soil MetaG P. TD hybrid SBSTD2 | ecosystem: Environmental > Terrestrial > Soil > Tree plantation...
ACGACGACACCCCGCAAGGCGCTCGACGCCGATGCGGTGGTCACCGACCTTTCAGAGGTTCGGTTCGAGGTCAATCAAGCGGGCATCCGGCTGAAGTTGCCTAGTCACTCAGACGGTGCCCTTCGACAAGCTGAGGGCGCATACTCAGCCTAGAGAGCCCCTTTGACAACCTCAGAGCGCATACACGAGCTAGCCCGTCTTGCGCCGGTAAGTGCGCTTGGTCTCAACTGGCCCCTGCCCATGTCCGTGCTGGGAGGCCTTGTCGTTTTGACTGTCGATGTGGTCCTGGCCCTTGCGGCCATGCTTGGCCGCCAGAGCCTCGCGGAATTTGGCTTTGGTCTCGTCCTCGGGTGTCTGTTTTTGGCCGGGTTTGTCACTAGCGCTCATGAGGCCAATTCTTACCGCTGATCCTCAGGGGCAGAAGGCTGCTGCTGAGCCTCATTCGACGGCCAGCTCGGTGGCCCGCTGCGCACAGTCGGATCGTCGCCGAGTTGATCACCGCTCTCACTCTTCGCAGCGCCCTGGTTGACAGAGCTGGCGTCGACGTTGCCGCTTACCGGTACGAGCCTCACTGCTGTGCCGTACGCGGCTACCTCGCTGAGCGACTGGGTGATCTCGCTGCAGTCAAATTTGAGTCCCACGACCGCATCCGCGCCCGCGGAGATCGCCATCTCGATCATCCGAGCTACTGCATCCTGACGGGAATCGGTCAGCATCACCACATAGCCGTCAATCGGATTTCCGCCGCGCAAGTCGGGCCGCAGCTCACGGGTGCGCGCCACTACTCCGACGACGTCACCGATGACATCGGAGATCTCGCGACCCGGAACGTTCTCCATCGTGACCACCGGCATCGGGCGCGGCACGACAGCCGGCTGCTTCAGCGCCGGCGGCTGGGGCGTCCACTGCGTCGGCTGCTGCCCGTACGGGCCCTGACCGGGCTGACCGTACGGCTGTTGCGGTGGGTACTGCCCCGGCTGCTGACCATAGGGCCCCTGCTGGCCGGGATAAGGCGGCTGGGGTTGGCGCCCGGCCGACGGCTGACCGTACGGCTGCTGCGGTTGGCCGTACGGTCCGGGTTGCTGCTGCCCGTACGGATTGCCTGGGTTCTGCCCGTAAGGCGGCTGCTGCCCGTAGTTACTCATGCCGACAAGATATCGGCCCGGTGTCTACCGCACCGTGACAGCCGCCCGCGGTTGTAGGCCAAAAGCTAGCCCAGCTCGGTCATTTCCACGGTCACGAACATCTCCGAACGGCCCCCGGAGTACGTGCCGCGTAGCGGCGCGACATCGGCGTAGTCACGGCCGTGCCCGACGCGGACGTAGCCGTCAGTGAGCCGTCGGCACAATGTCGGGTCGTATCCCGCCCAGCTGCCACACCACCACTCGATCCAGGAGTGACTTTCACCTTCCACCGGGTTGTTCGGTTCACCGCTGCCGGGATGCAGGTAGCCCGACACGTAACGGGCAGGCAGGCCAATGGAACGCAGTGCTCCCACGGCGACGTGGCTGTAGTCCTGACAGACGCCTCGGCCTAGTCCCCAAACCTCACGCGCTGTGCTCGTGACCTTCGTGGATCCCCGCTCGTAGGTCAGATGATCATGAATCAGCGAGCACACATCCATGGCTGCTAGCCGAGGCGGCTGTGCTGTCGTGGCAGAAGCCAGAGCCGCCAGTTCCTCAGCGGGTTCAGTGCGCTCGTTGACAGTAAGGAACTCCGTCATCTTGTCCACCACAGCGCGATCGCGCAGCGCTGCCCAGCCAAGATCATTCGGGGCGACCCGACGATCAATATCCCAGGCAAGATCATCTCCATGCGTCTCCACAACGCCCTGAGCGTGCACAGTCAGTCGTTCGTGCGGCTCATGCACCTCGAACGTGGTGACAGCCGTCCCCCAGTAGTCGGTGTAGCTGAAACTCCAGGCGGCAGGTTCGATCGCGACGCGGCTGCTCCATACAGTCTGATGATCGGTTGCCGCTGGAGTCATCCGCGCCTCGTTGTAGGAAGACTTGACTCGCGTCGGGTATCGGAATCCCGTTTGATGATCAATACTTAGCCGCATCTCAGCGCGTCCCTTCAGTGGTCCAGGCGGGTGGCTCCTCGGCGGCGAAGTAGCTTGTCGAGACTGCGATCGTGACCTCCGCAGCTATGTCCTGCACGACTGACATCTCGTGGTTCAGATTGGCAAGTAATTCGTCAAGATCGGCATATTGCAATCGAGCCCGCAGCTGACCAAGCGAGCGCAAAGCTGGCTCTGCATGACGCGCCGTCAATGGATTGTTCTGCGCCACTCGCTGCAGGCTATCGGCGGCCGATATCAAGCCGTGCATGATCGACCGCGGAAAACGGGCGTCCACGATCAGGAACTCCGCCACCTCTCGGTCGGTATAAAGGCCCCGATAAGTGCGCAGGAAAGCATCGTGTCCGCCGCAACCCCGCAGCACAGCCGGCCACTGCTTGCTGCCGTGGGTCAGCGATGCTGATGCCACCAGCCGGGAGGTCATGTCAGCTTGCTCCAAAGATCGGCCTATGGACATGAACTCCCAGCCATCGTCTCGGACCATGATGCCCCGAGAGATGCCCGCGAACATCGCGCTGCGTTCTCGCGCCCAGTTCAAGAACACGTGGGCGCCGCTGGGCCCGAACGGCGCAGTCGGGAGCTGATGCCAGGTGGTGTTGACACACTCCCAAAGATCAAGCGGAATCACCTCACGGGCGCGCCGCGCGTTGTCTCGTGCGGCGGCATAGCTGAAGTAGATAGAGGTTGGCTCGGTCGGGTCGTAACCGAGGATCCGTAACACATCGGTCAGTCTCGGATTCTCGACATGATCAACACTCATCAGGGCCAGTAGGTTGCGGCACGCGTCTACCTCATGGGCGGCGGTCTCCTCGATGATCAACCGCAAATGAGTCTGCAGCAATCGCGCCGTGTCCTCGGCCCGCGCGACATACCGGCCGATCCAGAACATCGACTCGGCGATGCGGCTCAGCATTCTCCACCCCGCCGATTGGTCTGCTGTTGCTGATCTTGCTGCTGCCGTTGCGTTTCGGACATTTTAGGCATCACTGTGGCCGGAATTCTGGCAACAGTCAGCGGTACTTGGCTCTGCGACTTGGCTTGATCATCAGCCTCCTCGCTGTGTTCGGTCCGGCTCCGGTGATTGGACGATGATCGATGCGGCGGGGGGCTCAGTACCCAGGTGTCCTTGCTCCCGCCGCCCTGACTGCTGTTGACGACAAGCTCACCCTCTGGCAATGCGACGCGGGTAAGCCCACCGGGGAGAACCCAGACATCTTCGCCATTGTTGACCGCGAAAGGTCGAAGATCGACATGGCGTGGCTGCAGACCGTCCTCAATCAAGGTTGGCACCGTGGAGAGCTGAACGATCGGCTGTGCGATCCAGCCCCGTGGGTCCTCGCGTACCCGGCGGCGCAGCTCGTCCAGTTCAGCCTTGGTGGCGCGCGGGCCGATCACGATGCCCTTGCCTCCCGAACCATCCACCGGCTTGATGACGAGTTCCTGGAGACGGTCCAAGACCTCCTTGCGGGCTTGATCATCTTCTAGTCGCCAGGTATCGACATTGGGCAGGATCGGCTCTTCTCGCAGGTAGTACTTGATCATGTCAGGCACGTAGGTATAGATCAACTTGTCATCGGCCACCCCGTTGCCAATGGCGTTGGCCAAGGTGACGCCGCCGGTACGCACCGCATTCACCAGACCCGGCACGCCGAGCATCGAGTCGCTGCGGAAGTGCACTGGATCAAGGAATTCATCGTCGACTCGGCGGTAGATCACATCGACTCGCTGGAGCCCTGCCGTGGTACGCATGAAGACCTTGCCGCGGCGGCATTCAAGATCACGACCTTCCACCAGCTCGACACCCATGGTTCGGGCCAGCAGGGTGTGCTCGAAGTAGGCGGAGTTGTATACGCCCGGCGTCAGGACGACAACAGTTGGCTCCTCTACCCCGGGCGGGGCTGCCTTGCGCAGCGCGGTAAGCAGCCGCGTGGGGTAGCCGGCGACCGGACGAATCCGCTGGTTCGCGAAGGCCTCTGGCATTGCGGTGACCATGGCATTGCGATTGGTCATGACGTAGGAGACACCGCTCGGAACCCGTACGTTGTCCTCCAGTACGCGGACATCGCCAGCCGGGTTGCGTACCAGATCAACGCCTGCCACATGGATGCGTACGCCGTTGCTGGGCTGGATGCCGCAGACGGCGCGGTGGAAGTGGGTTGAGGAGGTGATCAGCTGGCTGGGAATGACTCCATCGGAGATCACTCGAGCGTCGGAGTAGATGTCGGAAAGAAAAGCCTCGAGCGCTCTCACTCGCTGGGCGACGCCCGCCTCGATGATCTCCCACTCTGGTGAGGCGATCACCCGCGGCACGAGATCAAGCGGGAACGGTCGCTCCACGCCGCCGACATCGAAGGTCACGCCGGCTTGGGTGTAATTGTTCGCAAGGGATTCCGCGATTACGCGAAGGTCGTCTGAGCTGGATCGTGAGAGCGCGGAGTACACGGCCTTGTAAGAGGGCCGGACGCTGCCCTCCGCATCCATCATCTCGTCGAAGGCGTCACCTACGCGGTAATTGGAGAGCACGTCCGCCATAGGCGGAGCCTACTCAGATGCTCGTTACCTGGCGTTAACTCCTCACGGGTCGAGCGATTCAGCGCGTGAGCGTGCCCTTCAAGGCTCGTCAGAGACTTAGGGCTCTTTAAGCAGCAGGCATGAGTCGCCGAATTCATGCCACAGGTAATGCTCGGCTACGGCTGCGTCGTACGCATGCTGGGTCAGTTCGGCGCCCCCGACCGACTCCACCAACAGCAGATGGGAAGCCTCTGGATTGTGCCATCCGGTGATCAGCCCGTCGACCACCCGTACCGGTCGGTCTGGAGAAATCACCAGATCCGTCCAGCCTGTGGCGGCTGCCACGGTCCCGTCCGGCTGCGCTGCTGATTCGACGGCTCTGGTCGCAGTAGTGCCTACCGCGATCACTCGGCCGCCACGGGCCTGACTGGAGTTGATCACATCAGCCGTCGCCTCGGTCACCTCGAACCATTCAGGCTGCGGAGCTTCACCGGCATCTTGTGACGACAAGCCGGTGTGCAATGTGACCGGCGCGAAGATGACGCCTTGGGCCACGAGCCGAGTGACCAGCTCCGCGCTGAACGGCCGGCCCGCGCTCGGCATCTCCGCACTGCCCGGATGCAACGCGAAGATCGTTTGGTAGGCCGAGATCGGGAAGGAGGCACTGAGGTAGCCGTAGCCGATCGGCCGTGCCTGCTCACAGAGATAGCGAGAAAGCTTTCCTGGCGTGCTGACTCTGGCGCGCCAAAGTCGACTGCCGAAGCCGGTTGGCGAGGAGCCGGACTTCGGATATGGCGCAATGAGCTCAATGAGGCCATCGCCTGGGAGATCGATCTGCTCCCTCACTCGGCCATCCAGCATCGGTGTTGCTGCATCCGGAGCGCTGCGTAACTCGACCACGCGAGTGCCGTCAGGTAGCCGGTTCGCGATGTGCACGATGACCGGTACGCCGTTCCGGCTACCGTCCAGCTGCCCTGGCATTGTGGCGGAGGTATTCACAACGAGGACATCGCCTGCCCTGAGATGCTCGGCGAGGCAAAAGAAGATCGTGTGCTGAATACCGGCCGGGGTTGCGATCATGAGCCGTACGGCATCCCGCTGGACGCCCCGCAGTTCGGGCGGCTCGGTCGCCGTTCGATCGTCGGGTGAGGAGAAGTGAGTGTACGGCCGGGCGGCCAGCATAGTGCTCATTTACGATCGGGTCTTTTCAGACAGGGTCGCGGCAAGATCGGCCGCGCGGTAGCGACCACTGGGCAGCCCAGAGCCGATCAAAGCAACAACGACCGGGGCAACTGTCTCCGGCTCCGCTCGATCGCTGATGTCCTCACCGGGGTAGGCCGCCTGATGCATGGCGGTGCGCATATCGCCGGGGTCGAGGCTGTACCACGTGAAGTCCGGTTCTTCGGCGGCCCAGGTCAGCGTCTGATGGTCAAGGGCGGCCTTGCTCGAGCCGTAACCGCCCCAGGTTTCATAGTGATCAACGCCTGCATCCGAGGAGACATTGATGATCACGGCGTGCGGTTCGAGGTACGGCAGCACGGCGCGTATCAGTTGCTGCGGGGCGACGAGGTTGGTGCGAAGCAATTGCTCGTACGCTGTGGAGTCGAGATCACGTAGTTGGGGCAAGGGTGATCCGCCAAGATCACTGGCGTTATTGATCACAAGGTCTAGCTTCCCAAGCGAGGCTGCAGCGGCTACCAGCTGTTCGCGATGTTCCGCGTTGCCGATATCGCCCGGAATCGCCCGCACTGATGTTAGGTCCGACAAGGCTTGCGCCGTACTCGCCAACGGCTCGGCGTGCCGTGCGTCGATGATGAGACTCCAGCCACGACGAGCCAGCTCGAGGGCTAAAGCGCGTCCTAGACCGAGGGAGGCGCCGGTGATCAGTGCGTTAGGCATGAGCCAAGTGTTCAACTTAAAGTGAACTTGACTTCAAGGGCAAGGGGCTAATTACAGAGCACCTTTCCCAAGAGCCGGATGCCACGTTTTCCGTCTCAAGACGCCCGACGCGTGCTCGCCAGCCGATTCCGTGCCACGTTTTTCGTCTTATGACGATTAGCGCGCGCCCCCTTGCCTCTCCGTGTCAAAGCGTGCGGCGGCCCTCGGATCGGGGCAATCCAGGGTCGGTCTCGTCCGGATCGCGAAGGTAGGTGAAGTCGCCGAAATCATCGTCGGCATGACGGCGAGACCGGCGGCGTTTGCTCTGGCTCTCGGGTCGTGCGATCGGCTCTGCCGCAGTTGATACGGCCGGCTGTGGCGGGCGACTCGCCCGCGAAACCTCGACGGTCGCTGGCTTGGGAGCGGGAATTGGCTTCCCCTCAGGTCTTGTCTGCTCCTGGGGTGGCATTGGTTCTTCGATTGGCGCCGGCTCTTTGACTGGGGCCGGCTCTTTGACTCGCGGCGGTCGGCGGATAACGCCGGTGGCATCTCGCCCAGCCGTGGCGGTTGGACGAATCGGACGAACCGCCCCACTAGCGCGTACCACTGCCACACCGATCGCGGTCGTCAACGGCACCGCCAATACGAGCCCGATCGAGCCCACAAGTATGCCCAATACCTCAGTCGCAAACCGCTCTGTAACCAGTACATCGAGCAGCGGCCGGTTACTGATCTTGATCAAGAGGAACACGCCGAGCGACGTACCAGCCGTCGCAAAGGCGATCGTGTACACCGTGGAGGCAATGTGATCACGACCGATGCGCATAGCGCGAGAGAACAGATGCTTGCGGCTAGCGCCTTGGTCGGCCAGCTCCCAGACTGCCGATGCCTGCGTAATCGTCACGTCATTGAGTACGCCGAGGCCGGCGACGATGATCCCGCAGATCACCACCGAGGTCAGCCGAAGATCCGGCGCCGCAGCAGCCAGTACATAGTCGTCCTCAGCGGCTACGCCAGTTACGTGCGCCCACTTGCTCGCGAGATAACCGAGTAGTGCGATCAAGATCAACCCGAAGAGTGTTCCAACCAGTGCAGTGGTTGTTCGAGCGCTAAAACCATGCGCGGCGTACAGCGCCACGAACATGATCGCCGAGGAGCCGATCAGTCCAACCATGATCGGGTTGGTTCCGGCAATCAGCGCCGGAAACATGAACATGAACAAGATGAAGCCGGCGAACCCGAGTCCCATGAGCGCGGCAAAGCCGCGCCAGCGGGCGACCACCACAACGACGACGGCGAAGAGCAAGCCCACTACCAGCAGCGGAACATGCCGCTCGAAATCAGAGAACTGGTACTGGGCTGGCTGGTCCGCCGATGGCGGTATGCGGACAAGCTTGATGTCCTGGCCAACCTTGATCCCTGACGTGTAGATGGCGGCAGTCACGGGCACTGTGACGGTTTTGCCCTTCTCGTCGCCCTTACGCAACTGCGATGTCACCTCAGCGCAATGGGCACTGCTCACCCCGGGTGTCGACCCGGACAATCCCTCACAGGAAATCTCCCTGACGTCGGTGACCCGGGCGGTCGGATAGGTGACTCCCGGAACGCTGTAGCCAGCCACATCAGCATTCACGTGCCGCGAAATATCGTCGGGCCAGAAGGTGACCAAGCCCACCACGGTCCAGATCGCCAGTGGGATCAAGACGACGATCAGGATCCGCAAGGCGCGCTGGTGGCGACGTAGTTCCTCCGAATTCACCAACGGCTGTGGGCCAGTATCTGAAAGAGGTTCTCTGGTGGAGTGCGAGTGAGCCACGTTGCCGCCTAGTCTTAGTCCCCGTGAGTCAGCTTCCTGGGACGAGTCGCGACGGCATCATGCCGTATCGCGCAATGGCTCGCCAGGCATCCAGGAGCGAACTGAGCACTCAATCTAACTCACGTCACCCTCGGCGTGTTCGGCCAGACCCCTTCAGTTCCACAGACCGGGCATCGCAGCAGCGCCCCCGCACCAGGTCACAGCGCGGCGCGATCGGACTGATTGCCGGCATCATCGGCCTCGGTTTGTTGGGTCTTTGTTTGCGGACTGTGCCGACAGTTCTGACCGAGACCAATCTCATCGCGGGTGTTGCCGGCCCATTGACCGGCATCCGTGTCAGTGCCCCGCCGACAGCGGCACCGCCGGCAACTGCACCGGCTGCCCCGGTACCGTCGATGAGCGTCGACCCCACGACCGAGACAAGTCCGAGCGCTAGGCCGGCGAAACTGCAGGCGAAGCGCAAGGCAAAAAGCCTGCAGACGGTTGAGGTGCCGGCAAGTGGGCCCGGGACGTACCGGGCGGCCAATAAGTCAATCCGCCCCACGACGTCGGCCGGCGCCTTGATCCGTTACGACGTACGAATCGAGAAGGGATTGTCCATCGATCCCGACAAGGCCGCAAGCATCATTCAGGGAATCCTCGATGATGAGCGCAGCTGGCGCGGTACCGGTCGATGGCGCTTCGAGCTCACGCCGGTCGGACAGTCCGCTTCACTGCACGCGTACATCGTGACGCCGGACACCACCGACCGACTGTGCGCGCCGTACCTGACCCGCGGCGAGGTTTCCTGCCAGAACGGCAACCGCGTCGTATTGAATGCCAAACGCTGGCTGCTGAGTGTCGACTCGTACGGATCTGACCTGACCAACTACCGGCGCTATTTGGTCAACCATGAGTTCGGGCACGCGCTTGGAAAGCATCACGTGGACTGCCCCGGTCCAGGGAGGCTTGCGCCGGTCATGATGCAGCAAACCAAGGGCCTCGGGTCCTGCCGGAAGAACCCATGGCCGCAAGCCAGCGAAAACTGAGCTCGGCTCGGTTGCCGGCTCAGGCGCCTTACGACCTAATACTCGTGCCGTTGCCGCTTGACGTGGCGCGACGGATGCTCGTCAGTGGCTTGCGGCCCGCGCGAGAGGCACGCCGCCCCGAGCCTGAGCCCGTCGAAGGGCCATTTTCCTGGCATGCGGAATATCCCATGCCCGACAGCCTTGATGCGATTGCGCTGGCGCTTGCTTCGCACCACGCGATGACGGGCAAAATCGGTGATCCGCCCGCATGGTGGGTACATCACATCGTCGTCGATGGTGTCGTTGTGGGCGATATCGGATTCCATGGGCCACCAGGCCCGGAGAGAACGGTGGAGATCGGGTACAGCGTCGTGCCGGCTTGGCGCGGGCATGGGGTCGCGAGTCGCGCCTGCGATCTGATCTTGCAGCGAGCCTGGCAGGACGGTGCTGAGGTCGTTATTGCCGAAACTGATCATCACAATGTGGCGTCGCAGGCGGTGCTGCTGCGCAATGGCTTCCGTCGCGGACCCGACGGCATCTTCACGATCAAGTGCCCGGGAGCACCATGACAAAAGGGCGGGAGCGAAGCGACCACCAGCCCCAGCGGCGAGCTGTGTGATGACCGGGCTGACACGCCACATTCGCCTGGAGCAGCCGGTCATGATGGGGCCGATCTTCTGGCAGTTGCGGCGCGGCCCCGGCGATCCGACCCATCGTCAGGTTGGTGACATCTACCTTCGGGCGACCCGTACGCCCCAGGGCCCAGCGTTGATCAAGATCATCCCGAACGGTATCGAGGTAGCGGCTCGTGCATGGGGTGCCGGCGCCGAGTGGAGTCTTGATCAAATGCCGCGGCTGCTGGGGGCAACCGATGATCCACGAGGTTTTCAACCGAGACCCGAGCACGGCCCGCTGGGAGAGGCTTGGCTGCGGTATGGCCATTACCGAGTCGGTCGAACCGACGCGGTCTTCGAGGCGTTGGCGCCTGCCTGCATCGAACAAGTGGTAACTGGCAAGGAAGCCTTTCGGGCGTGGCGACTGCTGGTTCGGGAGTTCGGTGAACCGGCGCCTGGCCCGGCGCGTGATGCTGGCTCGGCGGCGTACGGGATGTACCTGCCGCCAACACCCGATGCGTGGTCGCGGGTTCCTAGCTGGCGGTTCCTCGCCGCCGGAGTTGAGCAGCGGCGTAGCCGCACCCTGGTCCGGACCGCCGCCCGTGCGGCAGCGCTCGAGCGCACCTTGGCGTGGCCGTGCGACCAAGTCGATCGGGTCTTGCGCAGCTTTCCCGGTGTTGGGCCCTGGACGTCAGCAGAGGTACGCCAACGCGCGCATGGCGACCCGGATGCCTGGAGCATCGGTGACTATCACGTGGGCCGGGACATCACCTACGCGCTGACCGGCAAGCAACTCGATGACGACGCTTGCTTGGAGATCCTTGAGCCGTATCGCGGGCACCGCTTTCGAGTACAGATGCTGCTATCCATGGTCGGCCGGCGCGGACCCCGACGGGGGCCTCGGATGGCACTGCCCACTCACACGCCGTACGCGACACACGGCAGGTCCTAGCGATGAACCGGCCGGCCATGAGGTGGAGACCGAAGGCTTGGCCGGAGGGGTTACGCGCCTCGCTCCCCCTTGCTTTACCCGTCGCGGCGGTGGGAGCCAGCTTCGGTATCCTCGCCGCTCCGCTACTGGGTGCGATTCCTTCGATCTTGATGTCAGCTGTTGTCTGGTCGGGCACTGCTCAGTTCGCGGCTCTCAGCATTTTGACGTCGGGAGGCAGCACCGCCTTGGCGGCTGGCGCTGGCCTACTGGCCAACACCCGCTTCTTGCCCATGGGATTCGCGATCGCTCCCTCCATGAGGGACGGACCGGTGCGACGACTGCTCAGGGGAGCTGTGCTTGCCGACGCGTCGTTCGTGATCGGCAATCGCGGAGGTGGCCGATTCGATATCAGCGCTATCGTCTGGGCCGCGCCTGTGCAATATGTAACGTGGGTCGGCGGCACAGTCGTCGGCGTCGCCGGTGCCGGAGCGATCGGCGATCCCGCGCGCTGGGGCCTCGACGTTTTGTTTCCGGTGTTTTATCTGAGCCTGTTGCTGCCTGAACTGTTTCCTGAGCGCACGAGTAGCAGTCATGGGCGATCGGCGTCGCGGAATAACCGTCCAATTGTCGCTGCGATCTTGGCCGCAGTCATCACCCTCGCACTGACACCCATTGCCCCGCCAGGAGTCCCGGTACTGGTCGCAGCGGCGGCGGCACTGATTGGTCTGGCCGCACCACGGGAGCAAGCGGCTACTGGAGGCGATCGATGAAAACGTGGCTCCTCATCGCTGTTCTGGCCGTCGGCACCGTACTGATGAAGACCATCGGCCCGGTGCTTGCCGGCGGTCGGCGGCCACCTGCACCGCTCACCAGGGTCATCGCACTAGTGGCTCCCGCACTGATTAGTGCCCTCATTGTTACCGGCACTTTCACAACCGGCGCCCGACATCTGGTCATCGACGCCCGCGCTGCCGGGCTTGCCGTGGGCGCGATCGCCTTATGGTTCCGCGTACCAGCCGTTCTCGCGATGCTCATCGCCGCCGTCGTCTGCGCACTCTTGCGCTTTATGGCTTGAACGCAGGCGAACCATGATCAAACTTTGTCAACGCCCTCGTAGGCGCACGACACTTCCCATGAGCCATGAGTAAGTTCGCCACGCCTGGGTGGCCTCATCGAGATAGGCCATCTCTTCTGCTGTCAAGGTGAACGACAAGGCGCCGGCATTGTGGATGACCTGATCGGCGTTCCGCGCTCCGGGGATGGGCACGACACTTTCTTGTTGGAGGAGCCATCGCAGCGCTACTTGCCCAGGGGTCTTGCCGTAATGATCACCGATCGACCTCAGTAGCGTCACCACCGGCCGCAATGCCTGGAACTGTGCGCCCCGGAATGGTTCCCGAAAGCGACGAATCCCGACCGGCTGACTGTCGAGATACTTCCCAGTCAATGCGCCGCTGGCGAGCGGCTGATATGCGATCAAGGTGATGCCCAGTTCACGGCAGGTGTCCAGCACCCCGTTGGTCTCGGGTTGCCGGTGCAGTAAGGAATATTGCACTTGATTTGACGCGAGTGGAATGCCGCGTCGAGCCAGCGCCTGGTACGCGGTCCGCATCTGCCCAGCGGAGTAATTGCTCACACCAACCGCTTCGATCTTGCCCGCCTCAACCGCGTCGGCCATCCGGCCCATGAGCTCATCGATGTCAACACGACGACTCGGAAAATGATGTTGATAGAGATCGACGGAACTGCTTTGCAGGTTTCTCAAACTGGCGTCGAGTGCGTCCGGCAGATCATCGGCACGCCTAAGGGGGGTCGGCGGAAACTTCGTGGCAATCACAACGTCCTTGCCGTCGGCGAGCTCGCCGAGTCGCCGCTCTGAGGCACCAGCGCTATACATGGCCGCCGTGTCAAAGAAGTTGATCTCTGCGGCGAGGCTCGCATCAAAGGCCGCCTGTTCGTCGGCAGGATTCGTTCCTCCGTACGCGCTCTTGGCCGGCATGAAGCGCTGGGCACCACTCGCCTCGCCCCAGATCATGACGCCCAGACCGAGTCGCGATACGCGAAGCTCGGTGCGGCCCAGCTGTACGGTCTCTGCCATCTTGACACTCTAAAGGTGAGGAATAGCTGGACCCGGGTTCCGGTTCTTCTCAACAAGCCAAATGAGGAAGGATCAATGGGTATCACTCGCCTGAACCACGCAGTGCTCTTCGTTCGGGATCTTCAGCGCAGCGTGGCCTTCTATACCGACGTCCTTGGTTTCCGACGGATCGACATGACCCCTGAGGGATTTGCTGGTGCTGCGTTCCTACAGGCGCGAGGGTCGACCAATGACCACGACCTGGGCCTGTTCGAGATCGGAGCCAATGCGGGGCCATCGGGCGCAGGACGTACAACCGTCGGGCTCTACCACCTTGCTTGGGAGATCGACACCCTCGCAGAGATGAAGCAGCTCGCGAAGTCCCTCGCTGAGAACGGTGCCCTCGCCGGTTCCTCCGACCATGGCACGACGAAGAGCCTCTACGGCAAGGACCCCGATGGTCTGGAGTTCGAGATCGCCTGGATTGTGCCAGCTGATCGGCTTGATGAGGCGGCCCGGGAAGCTCGAAAGCGCATCGGTCGACTCGACCTCGAACGAGAAATCGCCCGCTATGGCGCCGATACGCGTGGCGGAATCGGCATCTCCGTTTCGATTGGCTGAAAGGATTGCCTGCGAGAGAGGCGCCGACGTAGGTCGGCCCACCTACCTATCAGCGGCCGTCAGGCGGCCCCCGGAACCATCTCGCCGAAGCCAACCAGCGACCGGATCGGCGTAGTGCGTGCCGATGATCAACGTGTCGGAGTCTGCGAATTGCTCGAGAAGGCTGCGCCTTGAGGCTTGAGCTTGATCGGGATCGAAGTCCGATCCCGATCCCCATTCCGGATACGCGATTTGGCACGGATGGTGAGCCACATCGCCGGTGATCAAGGCCGACTGCCCGCGCGACTCGATCATCACGCTGACGTGATGCGGCGTGTGGCCCGGCGACGGCAGCAGCCGTACGCCGTCGGTAACCACATGATCATCGGCCACGAGATCGACCAGACCCGCCTGATACACCGGCAGTACGGAGTCGGAGAACCCTGCATGCTGGTCGGCGATCTCACTCTCCGGCCTGGACTGCCAATAGTGAAACTCCTCCCCGGACATCACGTAGCGGGCCGCGGGGAATGTCGGCTGCCATTCCTCACCGACCAGTTGAGTGTGCCAGCCGACATGATCAAAATGCAGATGCGTGTTGACGACGTAGTTGATTCGACTGGGATTCCCACCTGCATCGTGGAGTCGATCGAGGAACGTGGTCTGCAGGTTGTCCCACCCGGGAACTGCGGAGCGCCTCTTGTCGTTTCCGACACCGGGATCCACGATGATCATCTGACCGTTGATGAAGATCAGAAACACCTGCACCCATCCGTGTAGGCGGCCAGCCTGATCGACGAAATCGGGCATCAGCCAGCCTGCGCGCGACACACTAGCAAGATCAAATTTCGGAATCAGGCCCTGCAGCGCGGCAGTGGCATCCAACTCCGGGATTCGGCACACCGTGGCATCGCCGACCTGCCAACGGAGAAGCTTCATGTCGTCACTGTCGCACGGCTTGCTAGAACCGGGCGAGATCCGCTGTCGCTGGTAAAGCCTGAGGCCGCATTCGAAGCCTTGGTTGAGCTGATAACGGGCCTGTAGCGTGATTGGGTGGCTGAGCCTGGCCCGCAATGGCATCCATCGCTTTATGCAGGGAGTGCCCCGGCTGACATTTGGCGGTCGCTCGGATGACCTTCGTGGTGCCGCTTGCTGATTTTGGCCAAGCTGACCTAACCCAGGCCGGAGGCAAGGGAGCGAACCTCGGCGAGCTGGTGCGCGCTGGATTGCCTGTGCCGGATGGCTTTGTTGTCACCACTGATGCGTACTCGAGCGTGATCAGCCCGCCCGATCTCAAGATCTCCGAGCTGGCGGCTGCCGGCCAAGGCGCAGCGATCCGCACAGCCGTTGAAGCGATCACCATGCCAACTGATATCCGGACGGCAATCGCCGATGCGTACGCCCGCCTCGGAGCTGGTCCCGTCGCGGTGCGCTCGAGTGCAACCGCCGAAGATTTGCCAGAGGCCGCCTTCGCCGGGCAGCAGGACACCTATCTCAACGTCGTCGGTGAGGCGGCGGTGATCGACGCGGTACGGAGGTGTTGGGCATCGTTGTGGACCGACCGAGCTATCGCATACCGCAGCCGGATGAAGATCGATCCCGACGATGTCACGATCGCCGTTGTCGTGCAGCGCATGATCAACGCTGACTTCGCGGGCGTGATGTTCACCGCCGATCCCGTGAGCGGCGACCGGGAGACGATCATGATTGACGCCTCCACCGGTCTGGGTGAGGCAGTTGTCTCAGGCCTCGTTAGCCCAGACCACTACCTGCTCGATGATCAAGGTCAGATCCGCAGTTTCCAGCCCGGCGACCTCGACCGTACCCAGCGACTGCGGGATGCGGTGCTTGCTGAGCTGACGCGGCTAGGCGTCCTGGTAGCCAAACACTTCGGACGGCCGCAGGACATTGAGTGGGCGTACGCCGGTGATCAGATATGGCTGCTGCAGGCCCGTCCCATGACCGCACTCCCGCCGCCACCGCTCAAGCTGAACGCAGCGCAGCGCCGACTTGGCTCCATTCTTCTCGACTACCTTCCGGTGCGGCCGTACCCGATCGATATGAGCACCTGGATTCCGTACGGTCCGGCGGGCCTGATGGCAAGAGTTGTCGGCAGATTCGGGTTTCGGGATGTGTTCGAGGACTTTCTTCCAGAGGATGAGAACGGCATAGTTGATCGGCTGGTGCCACGTGCTCCACGTCCCACATTTGGAGTAGTGCTGGCGCCATGGCGCGCTGCGACGTTGGCCCATCGCTACGATCCGCGTCACTGGACCGATGATGCGCGTTTCTCCGATTTCCGGGCCCGAGTCCACCATCTCGCGGCCCAGGATCTGAAGACCATGCCGTGGCCCTGGCTCAAGACCATGCCCCGACAGGCTCTCGATTCGGTCAGTCCGATTGGCGATCTGCGGATCGACTATCTCCCGCGCACGGGCCTCGCGCTGCTTCGACTCTCGCTAGCACTCCGGCTGGTCGGACGCTCCGCATCGCTCGCGGATCTGATCGTCGCCCGCACCCGCACCACTGAGGCCAACCGCGCTCTTGAAGCCCTCGCCGCTCAGGCCCATGAAGACCCAGGGCTCGGCGACGCCGTCAACAACCTGGACCCGAGGTCACTCAGTGCCTTTCCGAAGTTCGAGGCCGAATTCAACGCCTACCTCGCCGAGTTCGGCCACCGCGAGACCGTGACGCCAGTTCTGGTCACCCCGCCAACTCAGAGTGAGGCGCCGGAGACAGTGCTGGCGTTGATCAAGGTTCTGGCTGCGGGGCCGCCACGCCCGCCCGAAGATACCGATCGCGCACTGCAAGAGCTGCTCAAGCATCCGCTGCTCCGTGGACGGCGGCAGCGAGCGATGATCAAGCGTTGGGTGAAGGCTGGGCGCGCCGGAATGGCTTTTCGGGAGGACAGCCATTTCTACTTCCTCTTGCCGCTGCCCATTTTGCGCAGGTCGTTGCTGGAGATGGGTCGCAGGTTGCTTGGGGTTAGCGTGCTCGACAAGCCAGAGGATGTGTTTCACCTGCGGTTGGAGGAGCTGGAAGCAATCGATGATCCGGCCACACTCGCTGATCCTGAGGGGTTGCGTGCGATCGTACAGCGGCGGTCGCACCGGCGTGAGGAGCTGGCCGGAGTTCGCCTTATCGATCCAACGGCTATCTTTCCGCGAGGCGACAACGGCGGCGCGCTCGTCACCGGGACACCTAGTAGTAGCGGATCGGCGACTGGACCGGTGACCGTCATCCGTGAACCGGCCGAGTTCAGCCGGCTCGCCGCCGGCGATGTACTGGTCTGCCCTTACACCAATCCAGCCTGGACAACGCTGTTCCAACGCGCGGCCGCCGTCGTCGTCGACGCCGGAGGGCCGGCCTCGCACGCAGCAATCGTTGCCCGCGAGTATGGCATCCCTGCTGTTATGGGCACTGCGATCGGCACCAGCGTTCTCACCGATGGCCAACTGGTCACCGTCGACGGCACGACGGGCCGAGTTACCGCCGCGGATAAAGTCGAGGCATGACCGCCACGCCGGTTGATAAGACCTATGTCATGTTGATGGTTGCTGACATGGCCCGCGCCATGCGGTTCTATACCGAGGCGTTCGCTGTCAGTGTTGTGATCAGCTCACCTTATTGGAGCGAGTTCACAGTGGCCGGCACGACTGTCGCTCTGCATCCTGGTGGCACTGGTCAGACCAACACCGGGCTTGGCTTTGAAGTAAAAGATCTTGACGCAGCACTGCAGCGAACTACCGACGTAGGCGGCAAGATCACCAGCCCCCCGCGTGACAGACCCGAGGAGCGGATCAGGATCGCTCAAATTGCTGACACTGAGGGCAATTTGATCACTGTCGCCGAGCTGACGGCTAGCCGGCCAGAGTAGAGATATCGACTGGTGACGGCGGCACCTGGACAAATTGTGACGGCGGGAACCACTTTGACACCGCCCGTCGCAATCGCTCCCAGCCCTGCAGCTGGACTGATCCGGACCTGATTGCGGCCGGCCAGCCAAAATCACCACGCCAGATCTAGCGTTGCCATACCCGGACAACGAATTCGACGTGGTGCTGTCGGCCCTTGGTGTGATGTTCGCACCGCATCACCAAGTTGCCGGACGAACTGATCCGCGTTTGCCGCCCTGCGGCACGATCGGACTGGCCTCGTGGACTCCAAGCGGGTTCGTCGGGCATCTGTTCGGCACCATGATGCCATACGCGCCACCACCGCCGCCTGGAGCCCAACCGCCGCCGCTGTGGGGATCCGAAGATCACGTACGGGAGCTCTTCAGCGACCGCCTCGAAGACGTGCACACTGAAACGCGGAACCTGCGGCTGACATACTTTGCTACTCCAGAAGCATTCCGCGACTACTTCAAGATCAACTACGGGCCCACCATGCCGACCTACAAGTTCATTGCTGATGATCCTGATCGGGTCGCTGCACTTGATCATGACCTTGCGGAACTCGGCCGCCGCTTTGATGTAGGTACCGATTCGACCATGGTGGATTGGGAATATCTGATCTTTACGGCACGCAAGTCCGACTAACGGTTGCCGGCCTGCCCTTCGACAACCTCAGGGCGCATCTGCATGCGGGCTGAGCCTGTCGAAGTCCGCGATTTCACGAACCGACTCGCGGCGGAAGCGGGCGAGTCTGAGTCACAGGCCGCTCGCGCCATTCGTCGACACTGCTCAAGAGTCAGCGTTCCCACGGCGGAACCGAGATCCATGATCACGACCACACCATCGCCGTCATGGCTGCGGTTATGGCCTCCGCGACCCGTGCGGCGTCCGTACCCAGGCGATGATCCGACGTGCCGGCAGCGACCTCAATGGGCGGAGCCGGACCCTGCACCATCTGTAGCGCGAGTCGCACCGCCGCACCAGCCAGGTCAGAGCTGTGGGAGACGACCACGATCCCGACCATCCTCGTCAGCTTGCCAGTTCGGCGGCGAGGGCTTCGAACAGTAAAGTCATCGAGGCTGCACCGGGATCCATATGTCCGGCGCTCCGCTCCCCCAAGTAGCTCGCCCGGCCCTTTCGTGCCACCATCGGCACCGTCGCGTGTAGTCCAGCAGTCGCCGCATCCCGCGCGGCTTTAACTGCTGCTTCAAGATCACCGCCGTTTTTGATCACAGCCTCCATGGCATCGAGGGCTGGCGAAAGCACATCGACCATGGTCTTGTCGCCGGGCCGAGCCTTGCCGCGTTCGACGACGCCGGTGAGCCCGGCCCGCAATGCCATATGTACAGATTCGGCGTCAAGCTCGATTGCCGGTCCGGCCGCACTGGCGAAGCGTAGGAAGAAGGTTCCGTACAGGGGACCGCTAGCGCCGCCGACCGAGGTCACAAGCGTCATGGCGACGGTCTTGAACAAGTCATTCGCATGTGTCGGCTGTCCGCCATTGACGCTGTTGATCACCGCAGTCATGCCCCGGGCCATGTTGATGCCATGATCAGCATCGCCGATCGCAGAATCCAACCGAGTAAGCTCGGTTTGGTTCTTGACGACCAGTTCCTGGAAACGCCGCATCCACCCTGCCAGCTGCTCGATGGTGATCACCGTACGCGACACAATCCCTAGATCCCCCACCTAAGCCCGGCGGTATTCACTGGAGCATCCCATAGTCTGATCAATTCCTGGTCGGCGCGCAGCAGCGTGACCGAGCAGCCTGCCATCTCGAGAGAAGTGATGTAATTCCCCACCAGATTTCGAGCTACGATGATCCCGGCCTTCTGGATGATCTTGGAGACTTCGCCGTACATCACATAGAGCTCGATCAGCGGCGTACCGCCCATCCCGTTCAGCATGACTATTACCGGCGTCGAACCAAAATCAAGATCAGCAAGGATAGGATCCATCAACTGCTCGGCGATCTCCCGCGCGCTTGCCAATGCAACCCGGTGTCGACCAGGCTCTCCGTGGATGCCGATGCCTAACTCCATCTCGCCCTCGGCTAGCTCGAAGGTCGGGTGGCCCGCAGCTGGCACCGTGCAGCTGGTGAGAGCCATACCCATCGAACGACCAGAGTCGTTGATCGCTTGCGCCAAAGTCACAAGATCGGAGAGCGGGCGCCCTTCCTCAGCGGCCGCGCCAACGAGCTTCTCGAGCAACACGGTGACTCCGACACCACGACGCCCGGCCGTATAGAGCGAGTCCTCGACGGCAACATCGTCATTGACAATGACATTGTCGACTGTGATTCCGGTTTCGGCGGCTGCGAGTTCGGCCGCCATCTCAAAGTTCATGACGTCGCCCGTGTAGTTCTTCACGATGTGCAGCACGCCGGCACCCGAGTCGACGCATCTTGTCGCCTCAAGCATCTGATCAGGCGTCGGCGAGGTAAAGACCTGTCCTGCGCAAGCCGCATCCAGCATCCCAAGTCCAACGAACCCGCCGTGCAACGGCTCGTGGCCAGAACCGCCCCCAGAGACCAGACCCACCTTGCCCGCCATCGGCGCGTCATGCCGATAGATGATGCGGTTCGCGTGGTCGACACGGACCTCGGGGCGGGCAGCCTCGATGCCGAGCAGCGCCTCAGCGACGACATCTTCGGGGTCGTTGATGAGCTTCTTCATAGACGGGACCTTAGTGTCTCGCAATGAGCCCATAGCCGTACGTCTTCACGGCTGTGCTGTGAAACGACCCTTGAAAGCCGCTTGCGACGGCGCATCTTCACGGCTGTGCTGCGAAACGCACCACCCAGAGATGCCGCATCGGCTCTACCGTCAGCTCAGTCAAGTCAGCGGTCAGAGGTGGCAGCGTTCAAGACCTAGCCCGGCCGCTTGCGACCACTTTCCGCGAGAGACGGCCCTTCGAGTGAGGCGGGAGTGGGAGGCGTCGGGGGATGAGCGGGCGGGCTCGCTTGAGCCGGCCTCGAAAGCGCCTCGAGGCTGGTCGACCCCGGCAGCTGGACAGTGAATTCGGCCCCGCCTTGCGCGGAGCGGCCCGCCTTGACCCAACCGCCGTGCTGGCTGACCGTCTGCGCAACGATGGACAGCCCAAGCCCGGTCCCCGACGTCTGCCGCGCCGTGTCGCCCCGATAGAAACGGTCGAAGATGAACGGCATGTCGGCTTCGGAGATGCCAGGCCCCTGATCGGCTACCCGCAGCCGGTCGCCTTCGAGCTGCACCCGGATCGTGCCATTGGGCGGACTCCACTTCACTGCGTTGTCCAACAGGTTGGTGACCGCGCGCTCCAACATGTCGGAATCGCCGACCACGTAGAACGGGTTGAGCTCAACATCGAAGATCAGGCCGTGCGCCCGTCGCCGCACCCGGTCGACTGCCGAGTTGACCACGTTACGGAAGTCCAGCGCCTCCGGCGTAGAGGCGGTTTCGTCGCGAGCCAGTTGCACAAGATCACCAATGAGCTCGGTGAACTCCACCAGCTGCGCCTTGACGTCAGCCAGGATGGCAATTCGATCTTGCTGCTTCAGCATGCCGCTCTCGGCATCCGCGGCCAGCAGCTCGATGTTGGTACGCAAACTTGTCAGCGGCGTACGAAGCTCGTGACCGGCGTCGGCGATAAGCCGCGCCTGCCGCTCACGAGAGGAAGCAAGTGAGCGCAACATCTCGTTGAACGACTCGGCGAGCACTGCGATGTCGCCCGTTGCATTGATCGTGATCGGGGTCAGCTCCTTGGTAACAGCGACGCGTCCTACCGCGGCAGACAGCTCGCGTACCGGACGCAGGCTGGAGCGCGACACGTACGCGCCAACAACTGCGGCGATGATCACGCCGCCGACTCCAAAGATGATCAAGACCAGCCACAGCGAGCTGAGAATGTCGTTGGTCGGTTGCAGCGGCCGGCCGAGAACCAGCGCATAGTTGCCCAAGTCAGTGATCGGCACGGCGACGATGCGGTATGCATCACCTCCTGATGTCACGCCGTTGCGGGAGGCATAACCGCTCTGCAACCGCGCGACTGCAAGTTCCTTTGGGCCTAGCACAAGATGATCACGCTCATCAGGGACGTAGAAGGTCTCACCGTCGGTCCGGATGGCAGCCACACTGACATTGCCGGCCCGCAAAGCACGTTCCGTCAGGCCACCGAGAGTTCGAATGTCCTGGGCGACCGGCACCGCCGCCAGCGAGGTCGCAGTTTCAATCATCTCTGCGTCAAGTGCCCGGTACAGGGAGATCCGCAGCGTGACGTAGCCGGCCACACTGGTCACCGCGACGGCCAAGGCGACCGCGATCGTGGTCAGGTACGCGACACGGCGCTGCAGCGGCCAAGCTCGCAGCCAAGCCCTCAGCCGACGAACCATCGGATCGTCTCCAAGAATCCTGGGATCATGGTGGCGTCTCGCGCAGCACGTAGCCGACGCCGCGTACGGTGTGGATCAGCCGGGGCTCATCAGCAGCTTCCGTCTTACGACGCAAGTAGCCGATATAGACCTCCAACGAGTTGGCGGTCGTCGGAAAGTCGAACCCCCAGACCTCATTCAGTAACCAACTACGCTCCAGCACGCGGCGCGGATGACGCATGAAGGCCTCCAGCAAGGCGAACTCGGTGCGAGTCAAGTTGATCGACCGATTACCGCGCAAGACTTCGCGGGTCTGGGTGTTCAGCACCAGATTGCTGAACGACATGCTCTGGGCTGACGGATCGCTGGAGTCCGCCACAGTGCCGGCGCGCCGCACCAGGGCACGCAACCGCGCCAGCAGCTCGTCCAACGCGAAGGGCTTGGCCATGTAGTCATCGCCACCGGCGTCCAGGCCGTCGACTCGGTCGCCGACCGCATCACGGGCGGTGAGTACCAGAATCGGCACGTCGTTGCCGGCTGCTCTCAGCATCCGAGTGGCCTCCAGGCCATCCAGCCGCGGCATCATCACATCCATGATCACCGCGTCCGGCCGGGTGGCGGCCAGCCGGGCCAGCGCCTGGACACCATCCTCGGCCGCGCTTACCTCGTAGCCGTTGTACTCCAGGGATCGCTTCAAGGAGTCGCGGACCGCTTGATCATCATCGACAACGAGGATGTGCATGCTCTCAAGCGTGCCAGACCTAGTCATGGAAAGCGCTGCTCTATGCCGTCAGGTCAAGCGCATTGAGCGCGCGTGGCCGGGGACTGACCTCGGGAATGCCACGAACAGCGCCACGGCAGACCGAAAAGATGACGGCCGGATTGAACAGCATCGACGGTGCCGCCATCAGGTGGTAGACGCGTGCGAGCGCAAGGTAGGCAGCACGGTCGCCATGCGCAGCAAGCCTCCCCAGCTGGGTGGACCACAAATTCAGCAATTTCTGCGGCAAGGTCTGGGAACCGGAGCTGCTCGGATGCCTCAAGTCCTCTGACGTTGCCACCGACCACGGCAGGTCGGCCACCGCACCGATCCGGCGTTGTAAGCGCCTGGTCTGCATCGGGCCATGAGCAGCAGACATGCGATTCTGCTTCAAGGCGTCCCGGATCAGCAGAGCCTGACACGCGGCCACTGTGATCCCTTGCCCATAGACCGGATTGAAGGCGCAGTAGGCGTCACCCACCGCCAGCAGCCCGGCCGGCCAGACTCGGGAGCGCCCGTAGCGATTGCGCCGGTTTCCGGTTTGCCGATGAATGGCGATATCGCTGACTGGTTCAAGATGCTGGATCAATTCCCAGACGGCGGAATCAGGCAGAGTGGCTAAGAACTCGTCGAACTCTGCTTCCTCGCGCGAGGGTCGATGATCGAGGTAGCCCACGGCAACGATGAGCCACTGCCTGTGCTCAACCGGAAGAGCCAGCGCGCCTCGGCCACTCTGGGGTGTAGCCGCGATGTTTATGGCAGTGTCGACCGGCGGCCTGCCATTACAGCGATATGTCCGGCAGGCATACCCCAGGTGAGCGTCGACGGTGAGCGGCTCAGCCAACGGAACCCCGAGCTCGCTCAGCCAGTTCGGCAGCCGGGATCCGCGACCTGAGGCGTCAATCACCAGGTCCGCCTGCACCCTGCTGCCGTCTTCACAAATCACGTGCCAATTTCGGTCGCCGCGCTCCAGTTCGGTAACTCGAACGGCTTCATGGAATGTCACGCCGTCAAGGGCGCGTACCCGGTTGCGTACCAGATGCTCCAGCAGCGGTCTGGTTGCCGAAATCGTTTCGTACGCCGGTATCCAGGTAGGCAGCCAGCCATACTCTCCAAGCCATGCCACCGTGCCGGTGTCGAACGGCACCCCACCATTGCGCAGCACATCCTCGCGGAGGCCAGGCAGGAGTTCCTCGGCAGCCAACAGCCCACGATGCAATAAGGCATGCGGCTGGCGGCTTTGTGGTACGCCCTTGCGCGGAAACGGCCCATCCGGCAACACATCGCGCTCGATGATCACCGCGTGGGCACCTGCAGCAGCCGCTGCCGCTGCTGCAAAAAGGCCCGCGAGGCTGGCGCCAATGATCACCACGACGCGCTTGTCGGAGGTGATCATGGAGCGAACAGGCGCTCTCTCACCACCTGGCTACGGTACCAACGTAAAATAACGCATTTGCAAATTTATGTTCCAGTACCAGATTGCACAGTTACATCACAGCGGGCGAACTGGAATCCTGGACCAATGGGCACTGCCCCGGCCCAAATCCATGATCGATCATTTAGCCTGCACTGGCTTTGGGCAATAACGATTGCCGTGATCGCCTTCGTCGTGCGGCTGGTTCCCGTGCTGCGCGGTGGCGGCCTCTTCGGCATAGGCAACTATGACGACGGGGTGTATTACGCAGCGGCGACTGGATTGATCCACGGCCGCTTGCCCTACCAGGACTTCCTGCTGCTCCACCCGCCCGGGATGCCGCTGCTCCTGACACCGTTCGCGCTCGCCGCCCAACTGAGTAGCGACTCGTATGGCTTCGCTGCGGCGCGCGTGGCCTGCATGGTGCTCGGCGCGATCAACGCGGTGCTGATCTGGAGGATTCTCAAACCCATTGGACTCGGCGCGGCCTTGTTCGGCGCCCTCAGCTACGCGGTGTTCTACCCGGCGGTGTACTCCGACAAGTCGACGCTGCTGGAATGCCCGGCGACAACGGCGCTGTTGATCGCGATCCTCTTGCTGCAACCACTGATCAATTCCGGCTCGATTCCTCGGTGGAAGCTCTTTCTTGCCGGCGCGCTGGTAGGGCTGACGATCACGATCAAGGTTTGGGGTGTCATCACATTCGTGATCGTTTTTGCCTGGTTGTTGCTGATACGCCGCTTCCGAGCGGCACTTCAGGTATCGATCGGCGCTGCCGCCTCCGCAGTACTGATTTGTTTGCCGTTCTTCGCCGTCGCGCCGACGGCGATGTGGAACCAGATCGTACGAGACCAGCTGTTCCGGCGCGGCGGTAACGGAAGTACCATCATTGACCGGCTCGACCAAATCGTCGGACTGGGCATCGTGGGTCGCCCATATCCGCCCGCTATCACTGTGGCTGCGGTTGCTGTACTGCTTTGCTGTGCGGCGCTTGCCTTGAGTTACCGCGAGGCGCGGCTCCCCGTACTACTGATGCTGGGACAATGCACGTTTCTGTTGATCACGCCGACGTGGTTCCCGCATTTTGCCGGCTTCGCGGCAGCTCCAGTGACGCTGGTGATCGGCGCGGCAATTGGCCGCTTGATCGACCTCGTGCGAGTTAGACCGGCGCAGATCGTCGTTAGCCTTGTCCTCGCCGGCGCGTTAGTGGTGTACGCAAGCGGCTGGGCGACAACCACATTCGGGCGACGATTCCCACAACAGTTTCGATCGATAGCGGCCACTGCACCGAGCTGCGTGACGTCAGATGATGCAACCACGCTGATAGTGAGCAACACCTTGAGCCGCAACCTGACCCACGGTTGCCGATTCATTGCCGATCTTGGCGGGCACTCCCACGACATGGCGGCTGCTGCCGGCCTCAAGATATCTCGCAACGGCAACCGAGAATTTCAGCACTTCGCGCTGGACTACCTCGGCACCGGTTCGGTGTCGATCTTGATCAGGTATCCCGGCGGCCGCGGTTTCAGTGAGGGGACCACTGCTGTTCTCGATCAGTGGCCGTTGCTGGCGAGCTCTGGTCGATACCAGGTGCGGCAACCGGTCGCGTTGGGTCGATCGGCAACCAGAGGGTCACCGAAGCCCCAGCGTCGTTAGTCAGTCTGACCACGCCGCCGTGGGCCTCAGTAATGGCTTGCACAATGGCTAGCCCAAGACCAGTGCCCCGCCCCGTGCTCGCGGTCGGTGCAAAGCGCTCGAAGGGATGGGCCAGATACGTGTCCGAGAAGCCGGCGCCCTGATCACGGACGTGGATTTCGACGGTGTCACCGGCGCGGTGAGCGATCAACTCCACATTCCCTGCACCATGGATGAGCGCGTTGTCCATCAAGTTCCCCAAGGCGTACTCCAGACGCTGGCGGTCTGCCGTGATCATACTCTCGTCGGACTCGACCATGATCATCCGCCCGTCCAGCTGGGCTCGCCCTCGGCCGCGCTCAGAGACTTCGGCAAGCAGGTCACCAACGTTGACCGTCTCCGGTTGCAAACCCAGCCGTTCTTCGTCCGCAGCAGCGAGCAGCAGCAGCTGTTCGGTCAATCGGGTGAGCCGGTCGGTCTCTTCCCCGATCGATGCCATGGTGTCGCGAAGATCATCGCCTCTCGCAGGTTCCGCCTGGGCAAGCTCGACCTCGGCTTTGATGATCGCAAGCGGAGTACGCAGCTGATGACTGGCATCGGCCAGGAACCGTCGCTGCTGCTCCAACGCTCCCCGCTGAGCGGCCTGGGCGCGTCCGATTCGGTCAAGCATGTCGTTCAGAGTGCGGCCGAGGCGACCGATTTCGTCAGCTACCGGTGACACAGGAAGTGGCTCTCGCTCGCCATCGGCAAGATCATCTGCGCTGATCGCCGCGGCCCGCTGCCGCAAGGCCTCGACCGGACGCAGTGCTAGCCCGGCAACCCAGTAGCCGACACCACAGGCGGCAATGAGAGCAGCGCTCAGGCCGATTATTTCCACGCCAAGTGTCGAGGCCAGCGTCTGTGCTCGCTCATCCAGTGAGTCCGTAACAGCCACAATGTAGGTGTCGCCACGGGCATGGACCGGTTTGGCGAACACTCGGAGCGACTCGTCGACAATGGCGTCACCTGGCCGGTCAACGAACAACTCCCTATTGGCCGCGACCCGCAGCTGTTCGGGGGTCAGCAGCTTGACGTTGGCGTACGAGCTGGCGGCCACCACCGTGCCATCTGCTTTGAGAATGTGGGCAATCGTCTCATCGGGCTCCAGATCTTCAGAGTGTGTGGTGGTCAGTGCCGAAGCGCCCTCCCGGATGAGCAGTCCGCTGAGCTGATCGGCGCGTAGCCGAAGATCGCGTTCGATGCCGACGTCCACGTCCGCTCTGAGCTGGGCGTAAAGGAAAACGCCGGCCGCACAAAGCACCACAGTCAATGCGACTGCGAATGCCAGGGTGAGCCTCCAGCGGATGGGCAGCCGACTCATCCAGTCTCGTCCGTCCGAAGCCGATAACCGAAACCGCGTACGGTCTCGATGCTGTCCCTGTCAAAAGGCCGATCAACCTTTTGCCGGAGGTACCCGATGTACACGTCGACGACGTTGGACCGGTTGTCATAGCTGTCGTCCCAGGCGCACTCGAGGAGGTCGAAGCGGGACACGGCCTCGCCAGGACGTCGCATCAGGGCCTCAAGCAGCGCAAACTCCTTCCGGGTCAGCTCGATCGGGGCGTCGCCGTAGTGCACGGTGCGAGCCGCCGGGTCGAGCCGGAGCTTGTCGACCCTGAGCACCGGCATCTGCACCTCACGGGGTCGCCGCGCTAACGCTCGTAGCCGGGCGAACAGTTCCTCAAAAGAGAATGGCTTGGCGAGGTAATCGTCCGCCCCGCTATCGAGTCCGGTGACCCGATCACGGATGGTGTCCAGCGCAGTGATCATTAGGACTGGCGTGGTGACGCCGTGCAGGCGGAATTCACGGCACAGTGTGAATCCATCGGTACCTGGGAGCATCACGTCCAAGGTAATCGCGTCGTACGCCGTCGCCGTGGCCATCCACATGGCCTCGTCGGCATCAGTCGCGAGGTCGGCCGCGAGTCCCTGTGCGGTCAACCCCTTCCGCAGCAGACTTCCCAGCTTCGGCTCGTCCTCGACGATAAGGACTCGCACACCATCAAGGATTTCACGATCATCGATGGCGAGCCATAGCTGAAGGTCTTGACTAGATTACGGATTCGGCTTGCTTAGATCACGGATTCGGCTTGCCCATCGGACCGGTGCCATATGTTGAGGGGGCCTTGTCGATCTTTACCAGCTCCTCACGGGCGGCTCCACCGGATATGTCCAGTGACAGCAGCGGTCCCACATTGGGCGCATAAAACTTGAACTCCGAGACATCTGGCTCGATCCTGCTGGTGTCCATGGTGACCAGCGCGCCTTTGTATTGGCCGGCCTTGACCTCGACAAGATTGTTCATGGCCAGAACCTGACCGTTATCTTCGGCCTCGCCTTTCTTGTACTCCTGACGGTACTGCTGACCGACCTGTGGCTGAGCCGGAATGAGGACGCCGGGCATCGCGCCGTCCTTGCCTGCTTCCCAGGAACCGGCTCGGCTGACGACCTTGCCCTTCTCAAACTCCGCGGTCTGCTCGCCCATGTACCAGACGTTGCCGTCGGAATCCTGGGCGTAATAGTCCTGCGTGTCCTCAATGACCTGGCCCTCGGCTCGGCCCGTATCGCGTACGACACGAGCTGTGATGCCGTTGGCCAATTTCTTGGTGGTCGTGGTGGAAACGACGACGATATCCTGCGGGGGCTCCCCCTCCTCGATGCCGCGATATACCCATCGAGTTCCCGGCTTCATCGGCCAGTACGGATTTGTAATGTCCGTGCTGAAATTGGCCGGGTCAAGATTGACCGGATCCGCCCCCATGGGCAGTTTGGGGGCCGATGGACTGGCCGGCGGGCTGTCCATCGCCGGCGGGCTTGGCGGATCGGTAGCGGCTGGTCCGGTCGGATTGCTCGCCGCATGACTTGCGCATCCAGCGCAGATGAGCGTCGCGGCCAACAGCAGCGGCCACGCATGTGAACGTTTCCTATTCATGAGTCCCTCCCCGAGTCCCTTACGGCAACATTTCCACGGGGCAAATGAAAAACCGGTGAGAGGCCGACGGAACTCTCTCGTCGAGCATCCAAATACCCACTCAGCGGAGGATTATGATCCGGCTCGCAAATATGAGGGATTTATGAGAACCGCATTCAATTCGAGTGCATAAGTACACCGCTCAGGGCCCGGTACTCTGCAGCTCGCGGATGCGTTCAAGTAGGCCCGGCATTGCAGCTTCAATGGCCGTAAGGGTGTCCGAGAAGCCGGTGTCAGCGCCGAAAAAGGGATCTGGTACGCCCGAGCCGGGCTCGGCAGCTGGGTCGAAGTCGGTAAGCAGGCTTACCTTGGCCGGATCCATGGCCGGATCCATGGCCAGCGCCAAGACGCTGCTGACATGACGATCCTCCATCGCGACCACCAGATCGGCCGACTCGAGATTGGCTTCAGTGATTCGGCGAGCCCGATGGTCAGCATGCCGGTAGCCGTGCTTCTCCAGTACGGCCGCCGCCCGGTAGTCCATCGAGTCGTCGTACTCCTCAGAGATCGTGCCGGCACTGGAGAACTCCACGCCCGTCACACCGGCGTCGGCTGCCGCCCGTTCGGCCACCCGCTCAGCCATCGGGGAACGGCAGATGTTCCCCAAGCAGACGAAGACGACGCGCAGCGGACGATCGTTTGGTCTCTCAGGCACGCCTGCGGTCGTCCGGATCGGGCAGGAAGACGTTCAAAATGAAGCTCACGATCGAGATGATGATCGCGCCGAGCACTGCTGTCCAGAATCCGTCGACATGCCAGTCGAGGTTGAACAAACCAGCCAACCACGAGGTGAGCAGCAACATGCAGGCATTGATCACGATCAAGAACAGACCAAGCGTCAGCAATATGAGCGGTGCAGTGAAGAGCGCGAAGATCGGCTTGATGATCACGTTCAAAATACCGAAGATCAACGCCACGATCAACAAAGTGATGATCTTGCGGGTCATGCTGGAACCAGTGATGCTGATGCCACTCAGTATCCACGTAGCGACCGCCAGCGCTGCGGCATTAACCACCAGTCGAAGAAGCAACCTCATAGAGTCGATCGTTCCACGGATCTCAAGCCCCCGGATCGCGCCGCGCTGATCGGAGGACGAGCGAGGAGACACTCTCCAGGTCTGAACGATGAGACACCCCTAGTCTCCGAGCAAGGACGACGTCAGCGCGCCACAGGCGCGATCCGCGCGACGCGGAAGCGTCGCAAATGACGCAGATCGCCCCGCGCTGATCGGAGGACGAGCGAGAGACACACGCAGAGCGCGGCTTATTGTCGAAAAGTCCGCATTGGTCGGAAGTTCGACATCGAGCGGCGGCTTCGGTGGTCCAGAACTCCGCAGCGGTCGGAAATTTGAGTGGGCCGGTCTAGGCCCGGTCACCGCAGCCGTACGCGGCACCACACAACAGCCTCGGCAACCGTGGTCAGAATCGGAACCGGCTGTGGCTTCGGGCGCGCGATGATCACCACCGGGATTTCCAGGTCACTCGCCGCATCCAGCTTGGCAACGGTATGAGCGCCGCCAGAGTCTTTGGTGAGCAGCACATCGATGGCATGCTCACCAAAAATCTGGCGTTCGCCGGAGTAGCTGTACGGTCCGCGGGACAGCAGCACCGTCCAGCGTTGTGGCAGCGGTGTGGTGGGCGGATCGACGAGCCGGACAAGGGCACTCCGGTCAGTCCAAGAGGCGAATTCTGTCAGCGATTGCCGCCCCGTCGTCAAGAACGGCCTGCGAGCTGCGTCAGCGGCAAGCCGTGCGGCGGCTGCATCTGCTACCCAGGTCCACGACTCTGCTCGCGAATGAGCGCTCCAACCGGGACGTTCCAGTCGGATGAGCGGCGTGCCGGTATGGTCCGCGGCTTGCACCGCGTTTGCGCTGATCACCGCAGCGAACGGATGGGTGGCGTCCACGACGGCGGTCACCTGCTGGTCGCGAAGGTATTCAGCGAAACCGTCCGCGCCACCGAAGCCGCCCACCCGCACGCGACCGGGAGGGAGGCTCGGGCTACTTACTCGCCCAGCCAGCGAGGAGACCGCATCGACATGAGCGGCAACCAAGATCGCCGCAAGCTGCCGCGCCTCTGCGGTACCACCCAAGATCAGGATTGTCATGATCGCCAGCCGCGCAGCAGAACGGCAATGATCAGGGCGCTGACGGAAACGGCGGTCGCAAGGCGACTGGCACGGACGATGTCTGCGACCTGGACCGGCCGGCCATCACCGAGAATGCCGCGATCTTCCGGCGTCCCGTGGTAAACGTTGCGTCCGCCAAGTCGCACGTCCAGTGCGCCGGCGAACGCCGCCTCGATAACGCCGGCATTGGGGCTTGGATGCCGGCCGGCACTGCGGCGTACCGCTCCAATCGCCCCCCCCGCAGTGCCACCGACCAGCGGCGCCCACGCTGCCGTTGCCAGCGCTGCCAGGCGTGCTGGTATCCAGTTGACAAGGTCATCCAGCCGGGCCGCTGACCAACCGAACCGGCGGTACCGGGCCGAACGATGGCCGATCATGGCGTCCAAGGTATTGACGGCCCGATATCCGAGCAGTCCCGGCAAACCCGCGACAGCGCCCCACAACAGTGGTGCCACGACTGCGTCCGACGAGTTCTCCGCAAGGGATTCGACGGTGGCTCGCGCCACTTCGTCCGTTGACAGCTGAGCCGTTTCCCGGCCCACTAAGTGACGGACCTGCTCCCTAGCTGCGTGCAACTTTCCGCCGGCCAATTGCTGGGCAATCGTGGCGGCTTCCTGACTCAGCGATCGGCCACCAAGCACAGTCCAGGTAGCTAGCGCGGTCGCCAGGATGCTGGCCCTCGAGCGATTGCCGATCGATCGCTCGAGCACAACACCTAGGCCCACAGCCGACCCGACCAAGACAGCGGTGTGGAGTAGCCCGGCCGCCTGTCGATCGGCGTAGCAGCGACTCTCGAGCCAGGAGGCGGCCGCCCCAAATGCGGCCACCGGATGGCCGCGATGTGGATCGCCAAAGACCTGGTCGGCCAGGTATCCCAGTGCAAGACCAGCCGCCGACGGCCAATACCTCGATAGAGTCATCGGCGATGGCCCCAGTCACCGATCCGGAGTTCAGCAGCACTACCGACCGGCGCATCCTGATCACCGGAGGCGTACGCTCCGGCAAGTCCCGCTACGCCGAGACGCTGCTCGCCGCCGCTGCCGAGGTGACCTACGTCGCTGCCGGACCGCAGCCTGATCCGGGAGCCGACGCCGAATGGGCTGCACGCATCGCTGATCATCGGGTGCGGCGTCCGGCGCACTGGAAGACGCTGGAAACAAGCAACGTTGCTGCTGCACTGCGCGATACATCCGGCGCGATCTTGATCGACTGCCTCGGCACCTGGCTGACCGCCGTTATCGATCGACTCGGCACCTGGGAGCAGCCGCTGGCAAGCTGGCGGGGGGATTTCCAACATCAACTCAACGAGCTGATGACCGCCTGGCGGGAGCGTCGTGGCATGGAGATTGCAGTGACGAACGAGGTCGGGTGGGGCCTGGTGCCGGCCTACCGATCGGGCAGGATATTCACCGAGCTGCTCGGGCAGGTCAATCAGGAGGTCGCCGCGGCCAGCGATGAAGTGATCATGATCATTGCCGGACGCGCCCTGCGCCTGTGAGCTCATACGATCAGCACGACGATCATGACTGTGAAGGCGATTTCAATCGCTGCACCCATGACGTCGCCAGTGACGCCACCCAGCCGGCGTACACAGCGGTAAACGAGGACACCGACTGCCACAGCTGCGGCAACTGCGGCAACCGCTCCCAGTATCGGACCATTTCCAGAGCTAGCGGCGACCGCTGTCATGATCAGCAACACGGCGAGCCAGCAGGCAGCAGCTGCCGAACGAGGCACCGAGTCCGCCACCGCGACGCCGAGCCCATCTGCTCTCGCAGCCGGCACGCCGCGCACGCAGGTCAAACACAGCGCCGCACGGGAACAGCAGATTGCCACCGCGACCAGCAGAGCGCCAGCCGGGCCGTCGACCAGCTCACCGATCGACACGGCCTGCAGACCTAGCAGAACGACCAGTGCCACAACACCCATCGGCCCGACATCGCCGCGCTGCATCACGATGAGCGAGCGCTCGGCGCTCCATCCGGCCCCGAATCCGTCGACCGTGTCGGCGAGTCCGTCCAGGTGCAGAGCCCGACTGCCCAGCGCCAAGACACCGACAGCAACAAAACCGACTGCCAGGGAGGGCAGGCCAGCGAATTGCCCCAGCCCCCCGATCAAGCCGACCACAGCAGCAAGCGGCACTACGGCGAGTGGTGCCATGATCATCGCTCGGGCGCCGGTGCGCCGGTCGATCTCACCGATCGTGCCTGACGGCACGATGGTCAGCGTCCCCACCGAGAGTCGCAGCGCGTCGAGCATGATCGCCTCAGCTGGCAGGACTGAGATCAGCTAAAAGGGCCAGCTCACGCAGCAAGAGCACGGCCGAACGCAGTACCGGAAGCGCCGTAAGGGCGCCGGTGCCTTCACCCAGTCGTAGACCAAGATCAAGAATCGGTTCCAGGCCCAACTTGTCAAGAGCGAGCTGCTGGGCTGGTTCGGTTGAGCGGTGGCCGGCCACGCACCACGCGACGATGCCAGGCTCCAGATCCTCGGCAATGCATGCCTCGGCGACCGAGACGACGCCGTCAAGCAGCACCGGAACGCCGCTCCTGGCTGCAGTGCGAAGGAAGCCGACACCTGCCGCAATGTCGGCAGATCCCAGTGCCGCAAGGCGATCGAACGGGTCTTCGGCACGCTGGCCGATTCGGTCCAGCGCCGTCCCGATCACCTCAGTCTTGTGTTGGAGCCGATCACCGTCCACGCCTGTGCCGCGCCCTACCACCTCTTCAGCACGAAGTCCGAAGCTTGCGCCTACGAGCGCTGCTGCCGGCGTGGTGTTTCCGATCCCCATATCACCGATGATCAACAGGTCCGCGCCGGCGGAGATCTCATCCTCGGCGATCACTTCGCCGGCGCGCAACGCCTGTTTGCAGTCCGAACCAGTCAACGCGTCGGCCTTGTCGATCGGTTCGGATGGCCCCAGGTGGTACACCGAGACTTCTGCTGGCAGGTCGTCAAGATCATCATCCACGCCCAGATCGAGGACGCGCAGCGCCACATCGTGCTGGCGGGCGAGGCTGTTGGCACCCGCGACACCGCTGACAAACGCTCGCACCATGACCGGGGTAACTTCTCGCGGATAAGCCGAGACGCCGTCCCGGGAAACCCCATGATCACCGGCCAGGATGACCGCGCGTACTCGATCGAGCGGACGCGGCGGACAGGTCCCCTGGCACGCCGACACCCAGGCGGCCAAGTCCTCCAACCGACCAAGAGCACCCGTCGGCTTGGCCAAGGCATCCATCCGGCGACGGGCCTCGGCGTACACATCGGACGAGGGTGGAGTGATCACGTCAGATCGGTTGGTCCGCATAGTCAAGCTCGGAGATCCGAGGTTCGGTGCGGCGTTGGAGTCGGTGCAACAACTCGCCGAGTGTGACGCCGAGTGTGGCCCACAAGATCAGCTGGGTGGCCAGGCTGGCTAGACGGAAGTTGTACAACACCGCCGCCGGGAAATCAGCCGGAACCTCAGAGTAGGTCGGCAGCAACGCGATTGCTGTAAGGGTGACGAGGAAGTAGCCGGCGACGGCGCACAGAGTGGCGTACCAGGCGCCCCACCGCGTTGCCAGCCTGCGTCCCACCACCACCGCTGCGATCGCGGCGATGATCGAGATCGCGACCATGATGAAGTAGAGCGCGGTGCGCGTACCGATGGTCTCGGGATGACCGACCGCTGGCGGGTTTGGCGGATAAGCCAAAAAGGGCATGAGGCTGACGCTGACGAACCCCATTGACGCCAAGGCCAGGCTGACGCCGCGTACGCCAAGACGACCCAGGCGACCGAGCGCAAGCGCGCTGAGCACCCCAAGCAAGCCGCCGAGAGTGACACCTGCGACCGCGGTTCCGGTCAGTAAACCGACGGTGGACTGCAGTGAGCGCGGAATCTCCATAGCCGCTGAGTCATCGCTGGCTGTGGTCACGTCGGCGTGATCATGGCCGGATCCGCCAGATTCCTCGATCGCGATAGCGGCATTGACCGATGGCTCGCCAACGATGTAGGCAACCGCGAAGGCGACGAGTCCGGCGAACAGCCCTGCGAGCAGACCTCTCACTAGGAAGTCGCGTGCTGAGATCATGACCCAGCTCAGTGGCAGGGGAAGCCGAGCAAGTGGCGCCCATCGTGGACCCACTCATGCACTGCTGTCCCCGAGAAGATCGAAGTCGCACCCTGCTCAGCGGACACGAAGTACAAGGCGACCAGAAACAGCATCGCTGCGAAGATCAGCCATGGCAGCACCTGCGTGAAAGAAAATGGTGGCGCTGTAATCGCGACGGGCTTGGTGTGGGCGGTGGCCTCAGACATGAAATCCTCCTTCGGGTTCCTGCGACCCGCGTCAACGGAGCTCGTCGGAGGAAGGGTCTGACTCGAGCACCAGCTCACACAGTGGCGCGACCGTGCCGGATTCTCACCGAACTTCCTGGTCCTCCGCGAACTTTTGCACTGTACCGTCACCCGGCCGAGTTGTCAGTGCTTATGGGCACTCTGACAAGCTGTTCGCAGTCCGACTCCTTCGTCGCTTGCGTTCCAAGGATGGAAAGGTTCATCGTCGCGGCATCCGCAAGCTCCTGCAGTCGTCGGAGCGAACAGCTCGTCATAGTGCCGAGTGCTTATGGGCACTCTGACAAGCTGTTCGCAGTCCGACTCCTTCGTCGCTTGCGTTCCAAGGATGG
>Ga0075423_10000368_pt1 | contig 35287 bp, 30 predicted proteins | sample SoiMethybrSBSTD2_FD_80114 | JGI IMG/M metagenome (GOLD analysis project Ga0075423, IMG submission 80114) | Bulk soil microbial communities from a Populus tree surrounding site in Tennessee, USA - Soil MetaG P. TD hybrid SBSTD2 | ecosystem: Environmental > Terrestrial > Soil > Tree plantation...
TCGTGTTTCCGAAGGCCAAGCTTCCGTTGGCCTACGTCCGAGTTCTCTTCGGGGTGATCAACGATGCACCAGGTTGGGTGATTGGACCGGACGGCAAACCTCACCCGGTGCCGGGACCCGAACCGTGGATGCGCCTATCGCGCGGCGATCGCAACGATCTGGCTGCTCTGGCGATCCACCAGGCTGCCGGTGCCATGCCCGACAAGAGGGTCGCGGCGCAGATCCAGAAGATGGCGGCGAAGGTTCTCTCTCGCGAAGGCGGGAGACTCCTCGGCCAGAAGGCTGGAAAGCTAGCGGGATAAACCGTCGTCGATCAGCGTTTCGCGATTCGTCTGGCGGCGAGCTCCGAGCCGGCGCGAACCATCGCGTCCAGATCGTCCTGGCGGGTCCGGTGGTTGGTGAGGTTGGCGCGAATCGCCAGCACTCCGCGAATACGGGTGGTCGAGGGCGCGGCGATACCGGATTCCTGCAGATCGGCGACGATGTCTTCGTTCAACTGGTCGAGCGCCTCGGCGCTCCAGCCCTTCGGATGGAAGCGGAAGCACACGATGTTGAGCGAAGGCTCGCACAGGAGCTCCGCGCCCGGGGTACGGCGGACCAGCGCGGCCAGGTACTGCGCCTGGCGGACGTTCTTCTCGATGAAGCGACCGAACGCAGCGACGCCATGCTCCTTGATGGCGAACCAGACCTTGAGCGCCCGGAAGCCGCGGGAGAGCTCCGGGCCGAAGTCGTAAGGCCAGTCGTCGCCGCCGCCGAGGCCGCGGGTGGTCGGATGGAGGTAGGCCGGACGCACGGAAAACGCGGCCCGGTGTTTGTCGCCGTCGCGCACGAGCAGGCAGCCGGCGTCGTACTGCACGTGAAACCACTTGTGAAAGTCGAACGCCAGCGAATCCGCGCGTTCGATGCCGCGAAGCCGTGGCCGCAGCTCCTCGCTGAGTATCGCGAGAGATCCGAAGGCGCCGTCGACGTGGAACCAGAGCTTCTCCTCGCTGCAGATGTCGGCCAGCGTCTGCAGGTCGTCGATGGCGCCGGTGTTGACGGTGCCGGCCGTTCCGATGATGCAGAACGGCTCGAGCCCGGCCTTCCGGTCCGCCGCGATCGCGCGGCGCAGAGCGGCGATGTCGATCCGAAAGTCGCCGTCGACCGGCAGGTGCCGAAGGGCTTCGCTTCCGAACCCCAGAAGATCCGCCGCCCGGGTCACCGAGTGATGGGCCTCCTCCGAGGTGTAGGCAACGAGCGTCCGGGGCTGGCCCCGGAGTCCCTCAACGCGGACGTTCTTCGGAGCGCGAGCGCTGCGCGCGACGGCGAGGCCGGTGGCGTTGGCCATGGAGGTTCCGGTCAGGAGAATCCCGGTCGTTCCCTTGGGGAAGCCGAAGATCGTGCGGCACCAGTCGATGATCGTGCGCTCGACGTAGTGGCCGGCGTGATTGCGGCCGCCGCAGTTGGAATCCAGGGCGGCGGCCAGGAGCTCGGCCACGATCCCGGACGTCAACCCGACGCCGTGGACCCAGCCGAAGAATCGCGGGTGAATGTTTCCGGTGGGATACGGGAGGATGAGCTCGAGAAAGTCTCGATAGGCCTTCGCGAGGCCCTGCGGCTCTCGCGGCAGCGGCTCGGCAATCCGGGTCTTGATGGATTCGGGAACGGGACGCCAGACCGGGCGCTCGCGCAATCCCTGCACGTAGTCGACGGCTTCGTCGAGAGCCGCGTGGGCGAGCATGCGAAATGCGTCCCAGTCCGCGGGATCGAGGGACTCGTCGGCCTGCGGTTTCGGAACGCCCTTCGGGCGTGCGGCGACCGCGGCATCGCGGCCGGTCCGGCGAACAACCGTTCGTCGTCCCCGAGCAGACGCCGGTCTTTCAGAACTGCTGCGATTTCGCGCCATGGGGCGTCCACCTCGTGATCGACATCGTATAGCGCCGAAATCGAAGGCGCACCGGATTTACCGTGACATCATCCCGTTGGCCTGCCGATTACTGTGACGAGCGGCCGGCGCAAGCGAGAGGAGGCTCTGATGCTCTTTCCGGCGCTGGCGCGCTACGGGGACTGGGCCCTCCTGGCTCTCCGGCTGGTGGTCGCGGCCGTCTTCTTCTCGAGCGGCCTTTCCCACGTCCGCGATCCGAAGAAGCGCGGCGAAAGCATCGGGGCAGGACCTGCGTTCACGCGGTTTCTCGGTGTCGCGGAGATCGCGGGAGCCCTCGGCGTGGCAACGGGCGTCCTGATCCAGCCGGCGGCGCTGGGCCTGATCCTCATCATGCTCGGCGCCATACAAAAGAAGATCTTCGTCTGGAAGATCGGCTTCTGGGGAGAAAAGGCGTCGGGATGGCACTACGACCTGATGCTGGTCGTGATGAACCTGGTCCTGCTGACTCTCGGAGGCGGCCGGATCGTCTTGCTCTGAGGGATTGCGCGCTTAAGAATCGCGCGCTCATAACGCGATTGTGGCAAGATTCCCGCCGCTTCTCGCTCACATACAGGGAAAGGCGGATCGATGCGACGCGAATACATCGCCTGGGACTCGCCCGTGCTGGGGCGGCGGATGGATCTGCTCTGGTTCGGCCATTTGGGCAAGCCCATGATCTGGTTTCCGACGTCGCAGGGCCGCTTCTACCAGAACGAGGACTTCGGGCTCGTGGGGGCAGTCGCCGATCTCGTCGAGAAGGGCGCGATCCAGATCTGCTGCGTCGACAGCGTCGACTCCGAGAGCTTCTACGCGACCGAGAAGCATCCCGCCGGGCGCATCCGTCGCCACGACGAATACGACCGCTACCTTTACTCCGAGATCGTTCCGTTCGCCCGCAGCCGCGGCGGCAACGCCGGCCACGTCGCGACGCTCGGCTGCTCGTTCGGGGCATACCACGCGGTGAACTTCGGTTTCCGCCATCCCGACGTCGTGGACAAGGTCGTCGGGTTTTCCGGGAAGTACGACATCCATTCGTTCCTCGACGGCTACTGGGACGATCTCTGTTATTTCCACTGCCCCACGGCGAACGTACCCAACATGGATGGCGACTGGGTCGCGCGCCTGTCGGCGATGGATATCGCGATCGTCACCGGCGAAACCGACAACATCCTTTCCGGGACGACGACGATGCTCGAGATCCTCAATACCCGGGGGATTCGCAATCGCGGATCGGTCTGGAACGCGCCGTACGGCCACGACTGGCCCTGGTGGAAGATCCAGATTCGGAGTTACGTGCCGTAGGCCGGGAAGGCGGGGTTCGGAGGGCACCGTTCCGGAGGGACAGGAAAAAGGCCGCCGGCGAACGGTACCGGCGGCCTCACCCGTCTACCATGTCGGCCGCTTTAGCGTCCCCGACCGCCGCCGCCGCCCGTACCCGTGCCAGCGCCGCCGCCCGAAGTGCAACGAGGCGAAGCCGGGCCGCCACAAGGACGCGGAGAAGGAGCGCACTGCGAACGATCCCGAGTAACGATGCACGGTCCCGGACCGGGCTGAGGCCGCGGAAGACCCGTCGCCGCGTTTCCAATTTCCGCTACCGCGAGAGCCGCCAGGAAGAGGCCCGAAACCAGAACTCCAAGACGCTTGTTCATGACGCCTCCTTTCATGTGGCGCAGTCTCGCGCAGACGCCCACATCGAGTCCGGAGACGTACATGAGATGTACGTGAGAAATTTTGAATTTCTTCGGAAGCGACGGAACGCCTACCGGAGGCCCTCCAGAACGAACAGATCCGAGCCTTCCCGGCGCTGGTAGCTATAGGCGTAGGACCGTCCGTCCGGCGTGATCAGGACGTTGTCGATCTGCGTGACTCCCGCCGCGTCCGACGGCTGGATCTCCAGCCATGGCGACGTCTCGCCGGTTGAGATCTCGCGACGCGTGATCTTCGCGGGCAGCCCGCCCATCCAGGCGAGGTAGAGAAAACGGCCGTCCGAGCTCCACTGGACGATCTCTTCGTCGTCGCGGAGAGCCGGGCCGGGCAGCTCGCGGGCGAAACCTCCCGCGAGCGGGATCACCGTGATCTTGTCCGTGTCGCCCGCGTACGCCAGCGTCGCGCCGTCGGGGGAGGTCGCGTAACCGTGCGCGTGGTTGATCGGCACGGGAGGTCCCTGCGTTTTTCCCGTTTCGAGGCGGACGAACGACAGCAGCGCCTCGCCCTTCTTTCCTGAGTGCTCGATGACGACGCTCTTCCCGTCCGGCGAGAAGTTCGCGTCGTCGGGCTCGATGCCGCTGACAGGAATCTTCCTCGAGGAGCCGGCGCCGGTCGGCAGCAGGACCAGCCCCGCCGGAGAGCCGGACATCGCCAGCGCCCACTTGCCGTCGGGCGAGAGATCGCGCGGGACTCCGGCACCGAGTTGGACCGCCGGTGAATCTCCGCAGCGGCGGAGATAGACGCCTCCCTCGGGATTCCGATCCCCGTCTCCAACTTCCGTGAAGACGAAGGTCCGTCCGTCGCTGGAAAGGCCCCTCAGGTCTGAGCCGTCGAGCCAGCTGACGTCGCGCTCCTTGGCCTCTCCTCCCGGCCGGCACTCCACGCCCAGTCGCCACGAGGAGCGCTCCAGAAGAAAGCGTCCGTCGGCGGTGACGTCGTGGAGCCGCACGCCCGTTCCCAGGGCCGGCAGCAGAACGCGCAGGCGGCCCGAAAGATCCACGCTGCGCAGCGCCTGCGACTCGACGGTCGGCCCTCCCACGAACAGGACCTCGCGCGATGCGGGAGACCAGGCGAGGCCTCCGACGCGCCGCTCGAGCCTCGCGAGCTGGCGCTTTTCTCCGGAGCGGTCGATGGCCCACAGCTTCGTCCAGCGGTCGTTTCCCTCCGGCTCCATGACGGCGACGAACGCCCCGTCGGGCGAAACCGCGAGGGGACCGGCGAGCGCTTCGGCGTCGTACAGCGGATGCCCGATCGGATACTCGAGCCGGAATCGGCCTCCTTCGATTGCGCGAATCGCGGCGAGGTCTTCGCCGTTGGGCGCCCAGCTCGCTGCGGACACGTTCTCCAGAAGTTCCCGCGGAGCGCCTCCTCCGAGCGGCAGGCGCGCGAGTGTTCCGCGCGAGCGCGGTCCCTTGGTCTTCAGCAGGATCGCCAGGTCGCCCTTGGACGACACGGACGCGAGGTCCGCGTTGGCGAGACCGAGAGGGTGGGATTCGATCGTGTCGGTGCGCACCGAGAAGAGCTCGGCGGGTCTCCCGTCCCACTCGGCGGCATAGACGACGGTCTTGCCGTCGGGAGCGAAGCGCGCCGACAGCATGTTGCCGCGCCGGAAAGTGAGGCGATGCGAGGTCGGCGACGAGGTTTCCCGCCGGTCGCCTCCGAAGCGAGAGCCGGCCCAGGCGGAGAGCGCCGCGATCGCGAGCGCGGCGGCGGCGGTGCCGGCGTACCGCGCGACGCGGTTCCGCGGAGCGACCGCGGCGGCGGCTCCCGACGCCGACGTGACCGTCGAGATCGAGGCGAGATCGAAGGCGAGGTCTCGCGCCGACTGGAACCGGTCGCCCGGCTCCTTCTCGAGACAGTGGGAGACGATCCGCTCGAGAGCCGGCGGAATGGTGCGCCCGCTCTCGGCGAAGGGAGGCGGCTCCTGCCGCAGGATCGCGGTCATCGTGTCGGCCGGCGTGCCGCCGCGAAACGCGCGTTTGCCCGTGAGCATCTCGTAGAGCACGGATCCGAACGTGAAGATGTCGGAACGCGCGTCGGGGCGCTGGCCGCGGATCTGCTCCGGCGACATGTAGCCCGCCGTTCCGACCACGACGCCGGAGCGGCTCGGATCGGTCAACGTCTTGTGGGGGAGCGCCGTGGGAGGGCGCGTGACCTCGCGGGCGAGACCGAAGTCCAGGATCTTGACGCTGCCGTCCTTGGTCAGGAACAGGTTCTCGGGTTTCAGGTCCCGGTGAACGATGCCTTTCTCGTGCGCGGCCGCCAGGCCCAGCGCGATCTCCTTGGCGATCTCGACCGCGCGCCGGACCGGAAGCGCGCCGTGATCGATGCGTTGCCGCAGCGTTTCGCCCGACAACAGCTCCATCACGGCGTAATGAATGCCGTCGAGAGTTCCGAAGTCGTGGATCGCGAGAATGTTCGGGTGCGACAGCGCCGCGACGGCCTTGGCTTCGCGCTCGAAGCGCACCTGTGCCGCGGGATCCGTCGCGGTGTCGGCGGGCAGGACTTTGACCGCGACCTCGCGGTTCAATTTCGTGTGGCGGGCCCGGTAGACCTCTCCCATGCCGCCCGCGCCGAGCTGCGCAAGGATTTCGTACGGGCCGATCTTCGCTCCCGCCGGCAGCGTCACGAACGCTCCCGGCTCTTTGAGGGCGAGGGGTTCAGTCGCTGATAGACGTCGACCGTTTCTCCCGCACCCACAGGCGCGGGGACATCCCGGGGGCGCAGGTGTGAACCCGCCGCCAGGGTCATGGAGCGGGGGAATTCTACTGAGCGCGTCGATCGTCGGGAAGGAGAATCCGAAGACTTGCCGAGGAAAGGTTCGGCCGGAAGGGCGTTCGGCTGGTCCGGGCCCCTAAATCGCGGCGGCCGCCGGTCTCTTTCCCGGCGGCCGCGAGTTCACCCTCGGCCGAGACTACCGGCTGGTCGGCCGACAGCTTCTCGGGGATGCCGGCGAGCACGGGAGCGGGACCGGCAAGCACTGCCGCTTCCTGTTGAAGCAGGGGCCAGGCGTGGGGCCGGGTCCCGGCAAGCGCCGCGCCTGCCCAACCTCGGCAACTGCCAGAAGCATGAGAGCCGCGATCGTGATGCCTACGCGCTTGATCATGACGTCTCCTTTCTCGACGCCTACTCTCTGGCCGCAGGGCATCGGAAGTCCGGAGATGGGCAGGAGAAGTTTCTGAGATCGTCGGGGCGCACTAAGTCGCTGATCGGACTCGGGATCGAAACGGGAGCGGTTCAGCGCGGCTGGGTCGAGGCCCAGTCGGTGACGATGACAAGCCGGCGCTCCGGCTCCGGTGCGGGGATTTCGCGCGCGGCGACGAACTGGTTGCCGTCGGCGGACACGTCGAATTCTCGAGAGCTTTCGGTCCAATGAGAGGACCCGAGACCCGCCGCCGTATAGAGGAGCCGGGGTGCGGAGACGGTGAGCCTCGGGGAGGTTTCTACATCCACGACCATGAACTGTTCGTCTTCCGAGCCGGTGCGGTAGATCAACTCCCGGCCGCCCCGGGACCAGGCCGGTTCCGCTCCGTAGCCGCTCGAAACCTTGATCTTGTTCCCCGCCTCTGGGTAGGAGCGTACGAAGACCTCGTAGGTGCCGGATTCCTCGGAGACGTAGGCGATCCATTTCCCGTCAGGGGAGAATTGCGCCTCCAGCTCGCGATAGGGCGTTTCGAACCAGGGTCGCGACGCCAGTTTCCCATCCGATCCCACCAGCCAGATGTCGGACGAAGAGGCCGGGCGTGCCGGGTCGTGCTCGCCGGCCGCCTCGTGGACGACAGTGTAGGCGATCGTCTTGCCGTCGGCAGACCAGGAGTTGACGAACTCGGGATCGTCCGAAGGCCGGGTCAGGGGTTTGATCTCTCCTGAACCGTCCGAGCGTTTCATCGCCAGCGCCGGGGTAACCGATTCGTAACGCGTGAAGGCGATACGGTCCCCCTCCGGCGACCAGATTGGACCCCAATAGCGACCCGGCTCCGGTGTCAGCGCCGTGAGAACGTTGCGATCCGGTTCGTAGACGACGACCTCCGCTCGGGCGCCGTCGAGCCGGCCGAGCGCGAGCCGCTTGCCGTCGGGCGAGAGCCGAGGTGACCCATATGCTCCGGGCGGGAGCGGGACGAGACTCTCTTTTCCCGTGCGATCGAAGCGGAGGACGGAGCTCCGCTCGCGCGTGTACGGGGCGCCCTCAAGGAATACCAGCGTGCCTCTCGGCGAAACGTCGATGTAAGCAAATTCTTCGTCGGAATTGGTCGCGATTGACTCTCCCAGCGCGGCCACTGGCCCGGTCGTCTCGAGACGTGAGACGTCGAACGGAACCGAAAAGACCGCGTCCCCGCGCTGGAAGACGAGACGCCCGCCGCCGAATCGGGCAAAGGTAGCGCCCTCCAGGACGATCCGCGGTCTCCCCGTGGATGTGTCGAGAACGGCGATGCTCGATTTGTCGACTTCCTGGAAGTCTCGTCCGTGGCGAACCGTGAAGAGGAGGGCCGGGCCCCCGGCGATGAACTGCGGATACAGGTGCGCCTGCTCCCCGCGTGCGGGATCGAGTCGCATCAGCCGCTGCGGATCCCCTCCGGTTTCGGAAACCCACCAGAGCTCTCCCTTGGGCGCCCGGCTGTAGACGATCCTGCCGTCCTTCCCCCAGGTCCCTCCGGTGTTGATGGGGGGGACGTGGGCGAGAGAGACGGCCGCTCCGCCGGACAACGGCACTTTCTTGAGCTCGTAGACGCTGAAGAACCCGATCCACTGGCCGTCGGGCGAAAAGAACGGCCCGTAGGCCCCGGCGGTATCCGGAATGGGGTCTGCGCGGACGCCTCCGAGAGGGCGCCGGTACAGGCGAACAACGCCGTCGCGAACCGCGGAGAAGACGATGGTCTGGCCGTCCGGGGAAATGGCCAGACACGGAAGGCCGGCCCGCGACTCGATCCGAGCGCCTTCGGGCGGGGGGAGAGTCGCGTGAACCGACGGAGTCGGGCTGGGCCGCTGTCGAAAGGTCACCAGAGCCGCCACGGCTCCCAGTGTCACCAGCCCGATCCCGAAGGCGATGCGGCTCCAGGGGCGCAGGCGTGTTTTGCCATTGCGCACCGGCGGGAGATCCGAGGTCGCGCCGAGGTAAAACGCCAGGTCCCGCGCCGATTGAAACCGGTCCTCCGGCGATTTCTCCAGGCAGTGGGCGACGATCCTTTCGACTCCGGGAGGTAGCGGCGGGACCGGCGCCGGAAAAGTCGATGGCTCGTCTTTCAGGATCGCGTGCATGGTCTCTACCGTCGTCTCGCCCTTGAACGCGCGTTGGCCCGAGAGCATCTCGTAGAGGATCGTTCCGAAGGAGAAGATGTCGGAGCGGTGATCCACGTACGCGCCGCGGACCTGCTCCGGAGACATGTATCCTGCGGTTCCGAGGACGGAGCCGGCCTCGGTATGGTCCGTCAGCGTCCCGGCGCGGGCGTCCGCAGTCCGCACCTCCTTGGCGAGGCCGAAGTCGAGAATCTTGACTCCGCCGTCCTGCGTCAGAAACAGGTTGTCCGGCTTCAGGTCTCGGTGGACGATGCCGTTCTCGTGCGCGGCCGCGAGTCCCAGGGCGATGCGCCCCGCGATCTCGAGTGCCCGCTTCCGAGAAATCCGGCCGCGGTCGAGCCTCTGGCGCAGCGTCTCGCCGAAAAGAAGCTCGGTCACCGCGTAAGAGATGCCGTTGGAAGCGCCGAAATCGTAAATGGCCAGGATGTGGGGGTGTGAGAGCGCCGCAACGACTCGCGCCTCCCGCTGAAACCGCGAAACGGCGAGGCGGTCGCCGGCGAGGTCGGCAGGAAGAACCTTGACGGCCACCTCGCGATCGAGCTTCGCGTCTCGGGCTCGGTAGACCTCTCCCATCCCTCCCGCGCCCAGTGGCGCGAGAATCTCGTACGGGCCCAGGCGCAGTCCCGTAGCCAGGGGCATGGAAGTTGGCCGGATTGTACTGCGCGTGCGATCGACGGCGCGGGAATCCCCAGAAACGCGACGGCCGCCGGTCCGTTCCCCGGCGGCCGCGTCAGTGATTTGGCTTTCGAGAGCTCTCAGCGGCCTCTCCCGCCGCCTCCGCCTGTGCCCGTTCCGGAGCCGCCGCCGCTGCGGCACGTCGGCGAGCCGACGCCGCACGGGGAGGGCTGAATCGGAACGCACCGGCGCTTTACGTTGAAACACGGGCCCGGCTGAGGAGCCGGGGGAAGATGCCTCGCCTGACCGATCTCCGCGACGGCCACCAGGGCCAGAGCCGCGATCCCGATTCCCACCTGCTTCTTCATATCTCCTCCTTATGTTCGGGCGCAGTCTGACGTGGAGGTGCCCGGACGGTCCGGAGACCGACATAAGATGTTCGTGAGATTTCCTTAATCCATGGCGTATCGGTTCGGGCCCTTCCTGTACGACCCCGTCAGCCATGGGCTGCTGCGGGATGGGGAAGAGGTCTCTCTGACGCACAAGGGGCGCGAGCTGCTGCTCCTCTTCCTGCACAACCCGGGACGCCTTCTGACCCGCGAGCAGATCGTCGCGAAGATCTGGCCGGACGTGGCGGTAACGGACGACGCGCTCCGATTCCAGGTGGCCGAGCTGCGCAAAGCCTTTGGGGAAAAGGGCGATGCGTTCATCTCCACGATCCGTCGCGAGGGGTATCGCTGGGAGGCGCCGCTGCGCGTGGCGGCCGATCGGCCCGTCCGTGTCGCCGAAGAAACCGGAGGCAAGCGGGTCGAGCCGCGCTACCGCCTGGTCCTCGATACCCGCGAGATTCAGCTCCTGGAGGGCGAGAACGTCGTCGGACGCGACCCGGACGCGGCCCTCTGGATCGACCACCCGTCTGTGTCCCGCCGCCACGCGCGGATCGTCGTCGCGGGGGGCAAAGCGATGCTGGAAGATCTCGAGAGCAAGAACGGAACGCACCTAAACGGGAAAAAGATCGACCGTCGCGCGGCTTTGTCCGACGGCGACGAGGTCCGCATCGGCCCCGAGGTCATGGTGTTTCGAACGGTCTCACCGGGGACGACGCGGACCGAACGACAGATCTAGCTCAGTTGCGAGGCCAGAAATTCGCTGAGGATCCCACCCAGGTCTTGTCCTTGTTGTAGTTGACACCCATCATCTTTCCCTGGGACAGGCGCGCGAGCGTCGTGACGGGAAACGGCTGCTCTTCTTTCCACACGAACATCACGCGAACCTCGACCTTGGAGAAGTTCCCGTCGGTCGTTTGGATGGCGGGCGCGTAGTCAATCTTTCGCATCAGGAGGGTGTGGGCGCGTTCTTGCTCCGGCACCGCCGCGAGGTCTGCGGGCGTGACGTCGACTTTCACCCCGGACCCCGCGAATGAGAAGAGAGGCTTCAGGACCCAGTTCTCGAGATCCTTCGGCGGCGAGGCGAAGTCGGAAAGAAGCCGTGACTCGGGAACGGTCGGATGGTCGAGCTCCGGCAGACAGTGCTTGGACCAGCGGAAATACCAGTTCGGGTGCCCCGCCCACGACACGTCGATTCGGGACGTGATGTCGAAGGGGAGCCTCACCCTTTTGGCTTCGAGCTCGTCGAATATGAGACGGTTATAGATGCGGCGGATCCGTGTCTTCCTGCCGTCACGCGAGTACCAGAGTTCGCGCCCGCGTTTCTCGATCTCGGACGGATCGACCGTGCACACTCCCCAGAACTGCTCGGTGAACGCGAAGTCGATCGCCGTCTTCTGCTGCGCAGGGTCGAGATCGAGGAGGACGACCTCCTCGGGCGGAAGGCCCGAAAGGATCGTCTCCCCGACGACACGCTTGTAGCCCGCCGCGTCGAGACCCGACAGATACCAGTCGAGCTTCTCGCCCTCGGGCGACAGTCGGACGAGCTCCTCGCACTGCGCGACCTGGAAGGCATAAAGCGTCGGAAAGGCCTGGAGCTCGATCAGCTTCGGTGCGAGGCGGCCGCTCGTGTCACGCGTGACAGCGAAGTCGGTCACGGCGAACGTCGGAAGGTCGGGGCAGCCGGGCACGTCGAGCGCTTTCGGTATCGCCGCTTTCGAGCGCTTCAGTGCGGCCGGCGTCGAAAGCTGGCGGAAAATCTCGAACGACGCTTCGACCATCTCGTCGCGCAGCTCCGGCGGCAGGAACACCGGAGTCTCGGCGAGGCGAAACGGGATCTCCATTCCGCCGCGCTCCTCGAGCCGACGCTGGTAGCCGCGGTATCGCTCGTCAGTGAAAGCCGCGTTGTAGGCGCGCCGCAAGGACGGGATCATGAGGGCCGAGCGAGTCTATCGAATGGCCCTCAGGCTCTCCTCCTGCGTTTGCGGCGCAAAAAGACGGCCGCCGGAACTACCTCCGGCGGCCGTTGAACAAGCGACCCGAAAGGCCGACCGGAGCAGCGGCCCCCGCGGGTCTTGGAGGACAGGTTCGCCAGGAACGGCCGTCTCATCTCCAGTCTCACGCTCGCACGCCCGGACGCGTCGGATCCGGAGAGGGGCATAAGATGTCTCTGAGAAGTCGGCGTCATGGCCTATCGCTTCGGCCGCTTCCGGTATGACCCTGCCCGCCACGGGCTTTCGAAGGACGGATTCGAGATCCCGTTGCGGCAAAAGACCCATGAGTTGCTGCTTCTCTTCCTGAACAACCCGGGGCGGCTCCTGACCCGCGCGGAGATCGTCGACAAAGTCTGGCCGGGACTGGCCGTGAGCGACGCCGCTCTGCACTTTCAGGTTGGGGAGCTGAGAAAGGCCTTCGGCGCGGCGGGCGAAAGCTTCATCCGGACGATCCACCGCGAGGGCTATCGGTGGGAGGCCGCCGTCCGGCCGGCTGCCGACCGGCCGATCCGGCCCGCGACGGGCCCCGAGTCCTCCCGGCCACCGGCACGCTTCCGTCTGGTGTTCGAGGAGCGGGAGGTCCAGCTTCCCGAAGGCGAAAATGTCCTCGGCCGCGACCCCGACGGCGCTCTCTGGATCGACGATTCCTCCGTGTCGCGCCGGCACGCTCGCATTCTCATCAGCGGCGGGAAGGCGAGCCTCGAAGACCTCGGAAGCAAGAACGGAACCTACGTCCGGGGCAAGCGCGTCGTAAAGAAAGTCCCCCTCGCCGACGGCGACCACATCCGCATCGGTCCCGCGGAGCTGGTGTTTCGCGCCATTTCGCCGCCGACGACGGTGATCGAGAAGGGAAGCGGCCCGAGTCCCTCGGCGACGAAGAAACGAGGAACCTCGACGCGGTCGTAATCGAATTCGGCCTGTCACCCCGAGCGGAGCGAGGGATCCCTGTCCTTTTCGAGCCGGTGATGCCGCTTCGAGTCCGGGATCCCTCGTCGCTACGCTCCTCGGGATGACCGCTCTGCCGTCGCGGAGCGACGGCAACGCGGTCAAATGAGGAACTTGCCCGCTTTCATTATCTGGTCGCCGTCGAACCAGATGTCGAAGTGGCGGCCGACGACGTCGATGTGCGTGGTGCTCTTCCATTTTGCGCCGGTGTGCTCGGCGTACGGATGGCCGAAGGCGATGTGGAGCGTCGGGAGCTTCTCGTCCTGGAGGATGTTCCCGATGACGTCGGAAACGGCGATGTTGGTGCCGATCGCGAATTCCCCGACGCGGTCGGAGTTCTCGTCGGTCGACGTGTAGTCGCGAAAGTCCTGGACCAGAGCCGCGTTGTCGCACTCGACCTTGACGATGCGACTGTTCTCGATGGTCACCGCGAGCGGATTGTTCTGAAGGTCGCCGTAGCGGGCGCAGAGGTAGTCGCCGACGACGCCGTCCGCGACATAGATGCCGTCCACGCGGGCCGGGGCGGTCAGGACCTCGCCACCCGGGAGGTTGCCCCACTTGGCGGTCGAGATGATGCCGGAGGTCTTCAGCCACTGGATCGACGGATCGAAGGTGGCCTCGAGGCGGGAGCCTCCTGGCGACGTCGCCACGATCTTCTTCGCGCGCTTCGCCCGCTCCAGGACGCGGCACGAGATCGCGTCGACCTCGTCGAAGTTGGCGCGCATCGCCTCGGTCATGATCCGGTGCGAGATCGACACCATGTGCGCGTGGCGGATCTTGCGGCGGTCGATGATGGTGGTCAGCTCACGGCGGAACGCGAGCTCGCCGGGTTTGGGCTGGCCGGCGTAGATCGAGACGTCCGCCCGCTCGAGGGCCGCCGCGATGGGGGGAGGCAGCGCGAGCATCGGGCGCGGCCCGTAGTCCTCCATGACGTGCGTCTCGCTCCGTGCGCCGACCTCGCGCACCTGGTCCGCCAGGCTCCACGCGATGTCTTCGGTTTCACGGTCGGTGACGATCGCCACCCGCTCGTGAGGAGCGACGCGCAGACACGTTCGAATGGCGTTCCGGGCGCCGGGAATCAGGTCCTCGGCGTAGGCGGTCAACACACCCGTCTCGTTTCCCATCGTGATGAACTGTGCTCCTGAGTCTTTCGTTCCGTGGCTAGTTCGCGGCGGTCCGTTCCCGTGGCGTCTCGACGGGCAACCCGTGGCTGGTCTCTTCGCATATGAAGTCGACCACTTGCTTCAGGTCCCCGCCGGCCGCGTCGAACACGCGCAGCTGCCGGTCGGCGCCCGTTCCGTTTTCGAGGATCCAGTGTACCCCGTCGAAGATCTCCCTGCGAGTGCCTAGCTCGTCCACGACGTCGTCCACGAACGCGAGCATCTCTGCGACGAGCTCATGGAAGGGGACTTCGATCTCCTTGCCGAAATCGATCAGCTTTCCCTCGATGCCGTACCGGGCCGCCCGCCACTTGTTCTCGAGGATCAGAGCGCGGCGGTACCGGCGAAACCCGAGGTTCTGAATCCGCAGCTTCCAGAGCTTGACGCAGATCGCCTGGAAGAGCGCGGCCAAGGTCACGGTCTCATCGAGCCGCATGGGCACGTCGCAGACGCGGAACTCAATCGTCTCGAAAAAGGGATGCGGGCGGACGTCCCACCAGATCTTCTTGCCGTTATCGATGCAGTTCGTGTTGACGAGGATCCGGACGAACTCGTCAAACTCGGCGGGCGTCTCGAAGTACTCGGGCATGCCCGTACGCGGGAACCGGTCGAAGACTTTGGTCCGGAAGCTCTTCAAACCCGAATTGCGGCCCAGCCAGAAGGGCGAGTTGGTCGACAGCGCGAGCATATGGGGGAGAAAGTACAGGGACTCGTTCATGATCTGGAACGCGAGCGGGCGGTCCTTGATCCCGACGTGCACATGGAGGCCGAAGATGAGGTTCGCACGCGCCAGAAGCTGCATTTCCTGGACGACGGAGTCGTAGCGGGGGTCCGGAAAGATCTTCTGGTCGGCCCAGTTGGAAAACGGGTGCGTGCCGGCCGAGGCCACGCGCATGCCGTTTTTGCGTGCGAGGCGGATGATCTCCGTCCGCATCTCGCCGACGTCCGCGCGGACCTCCGCGATGTTCTTGCAGATGCCCGTGCCGATCTCGATGACCGACTGGTGCATCTCGGGCTTGACCCGTTCCTTCAGGACGAGCTTGCCCTCGTCGAGGATCTCCTGGACGTGGGAGCGCAGCTCCCGCGTCTCCGGATCCAGTATCTGGAACTCTTCCTCGACGCCGAGGGTGAATGCCGGACGATCCACGGCCGGATCAGGCCTCGCCGCGGGGCCGGGGCACCGAAGTTCCGCGGGTCGGCGCCGACTTTCGCGGCCGCGTCGGCGTCGCCTTGCGCGGAGGCGCTTGGGCCGGCGCCTCGCCGCCGCCGAGGTACGCCTGCCAGCGATAGTCGATGACGGCCGGCGATTCCTGCGCGACCCTCTCGAGCAGCCACTTCGCGGCGTGCTCGACGACCCAGGCGAAGTTCTCGGGACCCACCGACTCGAGCGCGGCGTCGGGCGCAGGATTGAGGAAGTCGATCGCGTAGGGCACGCCGTCGCGGACCGCGAACTCCAGCGTGCAGAAGTCGTAGCCCAGCGCGTTCATCAGCTTGAGCGAATCGTCGTGGACTCGCTGGTACAGCGCCGGATCGATCGGCTCCCCATCCTTGACGTAGCGCTCGTGGTGCGGCCGTCTCGGGTCGTAACGCATGACGTGGACGTGCTTGCGGCCGATCGCGTAGCACCGGAAGTACTGGTCGAAGACGATCTCCTCCTGGAGCGTCATCACGTGCTGGCCGGTCTCGTGGTATGCGGCGAAGAATTCCTCGGGATTCGACACGCGGTAGACGCTCTTCCAGCCGCCTCCCGAGTAGGGCTTGAAGTAGGCCGGGAAGCCGACGTACTGGAACATCTCCTCCCACTCCAGCGGATAGACGAGGTTGGTCATGGATTCTGCGGTCGTGTCCGGCGGATGCTGGTTGGAGGGAAGGATCACGGTCCGCGGCACGGCGACGCCGACCTGGCGCGCCACGACGTTGTTGAAGAACTTGTCGTCGGCCGACCACCAGAAGGGGTTGTTGACGACGATGGTTCCGTCGGCCACGGCCTTCTTGAGGATCGCCCGGTAGAAGGGAATGTCCTGGCTGATGCGGTCCACGATCAGGTCGTACTTGCGGGGGCTGTCCAGCCCGATCCCCCCGACCAGGAGGGGCTCGGCGACGACTCCATGTCCCTCGCGGTTGATCCGTTCGATCAGGGCCTGCGGAAACGAGCGTTCCTGGCCGAAAAGAATGCCGATGCGTTTCATGAGCGTCCTCGTCTTGTATTTGGTGCCCGGCGGCCCGGGGGGAGGGGATTATCTCACTGCCTCAGGCCGTCATCCCGAGCGCAGCGAGGGATCCCGTACTTGATTGCGACTCAGCCTGTCAAGCCCGGGATCCCTCGGCCTGCGGGCCTCGGGATGACGTCTTAGTTGGGCGTTTTCAGCACCCATTCCGCCATCCACGCGATGTTTCTCTCCCCGAGGTCCTGGATGAGGCGGGGCTCCCGGATCCCGTGCGGCTGTCGCGGATAGGTCACCATCTTGACCGGCACGCCGCGGCGCTTCAGGGCGTTGTAGAGCTGATAACCCTGCGAGATCGGCACCCGGACGTCGGCTTCTCCGTGCTGGATCAGGGCGGGCGTCTTCGCGTTGGCGATGTGACCCATGGCCGAGTGGGACCGATAGACGTCCGAGACGCCATCCTCCCAGAACTCGCCGCCGAAGTAGTCGGGGACGAACGCCGGAATGTCGGCGGTCCCTGTGAAAGAGATCAGGTCCGTCACCGGAGCGCCGATCGAGGCAGCCTTGAACCTGTCGGTCTGCGTGATGATCCAGGACGTCATAAACCCGCCGTAGCTCCAGCCCATGACGCCCAGTCGGTCGGGGTCCGCGATGCCCATCGCGACGACCTTATCGACACCCGCCATCAGGTCGGCGTAGTCGCCGCCTCCCCAGTCCTTGATGTTGGCCTGGCGAAACGCCGTTCCATAGCCTGAGGAGCCGCGCGGGTTGGCGCGCAGGACCGCGTAGCCTTCGGCGGCGAGCGCGGCGGCCGGGTACGCGCCCGGAGTCGCGAGGTGCGTGAGCTTGAAGACGCCGGCGGGTCCGCCGTGGATCACGAGCAGAAGCGGATAGCGCTTCCCGGGTTGGTAACCCGGCGGAAGCGTCAGAAGACCTTCGATCGTCTTCCCATCGGGGCTCGTCCACGAGATCGTCCGCGTCTCCCCCAGCGGATGCTTCGGCAGCGACGCGTTGACGTCCGAGATCTTCACGGGCGCAAACGGCGAGAGCGGGCTGGCCCACGCCTCGGTCGGATCCGTCGGCGTCTGGCGGACGAAGCCGATCCAGTCTCCCTTCTGGTTGACATTGGCCCCGTTGGAGACTCTCCCTTCGTCGGTGAGGGCGCGGATCGCGCCGGTCTTCACGTTCTGCGCGTAGAGAACATCGGAGACGTGCCGGGCTTCGCTGAAGTAGATCGTCTGCGAATCGGCGGACCAGCCGGCGATCTCCGGCGACTCGTCGAAGGAGTGGGGCAGGTCTCGCGCGGGACCTCCGGGCGTCGGCGCGAGGCGGAGAAATTGACGATGCGCCCATCGCGGCGGATCATCGGTGACGACGTAAACGATCCACTGACCGTCGGGAGAAAAGTGAGGCGAGGTCTCGGCGGCTCCCGTCGCCGCCAAGGGCTTCACGGATCCCGTCGCGACGTCCACGAGCGAGATGTCCGCGGAGGGCCAGTCGTTGGCCGTCGGGCGGGACGTGTGCACGATGGCGATCGTCTTGCCATCCGGCGACCAGTCCATCGCGTTGGTTCCTCCGGCTTCCGGCACACCGCCGACGGAGAACTTCGACGTCAGGCGGCGCGCCTCGCGGCGGCCTTCGGCGTCCGGTTCGACCGTCACGATCCAGAGTCGGCCGGGGCGGTCCTCCTCGTCCACGACCTTCGCGTCGTCTTTTTCACGGTCGCGTTTCTCGCGTTCTTCGCTGATCGGGTCCGGCGCCACGAACGAGACCTTCTTTCCGTCGGGCGACCATTCGAACTGCGCGACGTCAGATTTCATCTGCGTCAGCCGCCGCGCTTCTCCGCCCTGCAGCGGCATCAGCCAGACGTTGACGTTGGGCTCGCCGCGCTTACCCAGAAAGGCGAGCCACTTTCCGTCGGGCGACCACCGGGGACGGCTGGACGAGGTCTCGGCATGCGTGGCCTGATGCGAAGTCTTCCCGTCCGTCGACGAGAGCCAGACCTGCGTGCGCCACTCGCTCTTGTCGGGATCGAACGCCGCATCGCGCACGACGTAAGCCGCCTGCTTGCCGTCCGGCGAAATCTGGACGTCGGAGACGACGCGGTACTTCAACGTCTCCGCTGGCGTCCACTTGCCGGGAGCGTCGGCTGCGACGCCAGTTGAGGCGACCAGCAACAGGGTTGCGATGGCCCACCTGGGACCTGAGACCTGGGACCTGGGACCCGTCATCACAGCCAGTCGCGCTTGCGGAACCAGTAGAGCATTCCGCCGGCGAGCACGATGCAAACCATCCAGAAGAGGGGATACGAGCCCGCCCAGTGGTTCTCGGGAATTGCCATGTTCATTCCGTAGACGCCGGCGAGGAATGTCAGCGGAATGAAGATCGTGCCGATGATCGTGAGCACCTTCATGACCTCGGAGAGGCGGTTGGACATCGAGGTCATGTAGGTCTCCGTAAGACTCGTCCCGACCTCGCGGTACGTCTCGATGATGTCCATGATCTGGACGAGGTGGTCGTAGACGTCGCGCAGGTACGTCCGCGTCGTGTCGCTCATGCACTCATGGGGCTCGCGCTGCATGGCGTTGACGACCTCGCGCATCGGCCAGACCGCGCGCCGCAGCAGAAGCAGCTCGCGCTTGAGCTGGTGTACCTCCGTGATCAGGTGGCGGTCGGGGCGGTCGAGGACCTCATCCTCGAGCTCCTCGAGCCGGTTGCCGTAGTGCTCGAGGACCGGGAAGCAGTAGTCGACGATCGCGTCGATGAGTGTGTACGCGAGGTAGCTCGCGTCGAGCTCGCGCAGCCGCGATCCCTCCTTGGCGATGCGCTCCCGGATCGGGTCCCAGATGTCGCCGGGGTTCTCCTGGATCGTGATGACGAGATCCCGCCCGACGAACATGCTGATCTGCTCGCTCTCGAGCTTGCCCTCGAAACGCTGGATCATCTTCACGATCAGGTAGAGGTAGGGCGGCCGTCCTCCCTCGGCCGTGTACGGCTCGAGCTTGGGCCGCTGATTCGTCGACATCAGGTCTTCGATCGCGAGCGGGTGAAGGCCGTACTTGATGGCGAGGGCGCGGATCGCCTCGGGATCGCTCAGACCGTCGACGTTGATCCAGCGCACCCGGACCCACGGCGACCGGCGGCTGCGGATGAACTCCTCGAAGTCGGTGATGGCCCGGGTTTCGACGCGGTCCGGCGAGTAGTCGATGCACGTGATCGGAACGCGCACCGCCGGGATCGGCATCCTCTCGAGCTCGTCGAGGTCGATGCCGGGTTTGGCCCCCGGCGCTCCGCTCCGAAACCGGGTCGGAAGCTCCAGTCCTTCCCCGTCGACGAGCTCGTCGTCGATGTGCGGATAACTCATGGCGAGGAAGTGTAATGCGGAGGACCCCCTCACCAGATCTGGCAGATCTCCTGCCTCACCATTGCGTCGCCCGGCTTGCACGAGAACGCGGCGGCGAAAGCGGGGAGGTTTGACGGCGCCCCGTTGGCGCGGAACTCCGGCAGCGGGTGGGGATTCGTGTTCATGAGAAGCCGCGACAGCTCCGGCCGGACGTTGGCCGACCACACGCGCGCCCAGGCGAGGAAGAACCGCTGGTCCGCGGTCAGCCCGTCGATCGGCGGCGGTTCCGGCCTTCCGGCGAGAGCAGCGCGATAGGCGCGGTAGGCGATTCCGAGCCCTCCCAGATCGGCGATCGACTCGCCCAGCACGAGCTTGCCGTTGACGTGCTGGCCTTCGAACGTGTACGCCGAGAACTGGTCCTGGACGCACTTGGCGCGCGCCTCATAGTTCTTGAGGTCCTCCGCCGTCCACCAGTCGGTCATGTTCCCGATCGCGTCGAACTTGCGGCCCTCGTCATCGAAGCCGTGCGTCATCTCGTGTCCGATGACCGCTCCCATCGCGCCGTAGTTGACGGCGTCGTCGGCCTTCGCATCGAAGAAGGGAGGCTGCAGGATGCCGGCCGGAAAGACGATCTCGTTCAACTGCGGATCGTAGTAGGCGTTGACTTCGGGCGGCGTCATCTGCCAGTCCTCGCGGTCCACCGGCTTGCCGACCTTGGAAAGGAGCCGCCGCGTCTCGAAGACCGAGGCGCGTTGCGTGTTGAGGACGTAGGGACCGCGATCGATCGTCAGCGCCGAGTAGTCGCGCCAGACGTCGGGGTAGCCGATCTTGGGGCGGAATGCCGCGAGCTTGTCCAGCGCCTTCGCGCGCGTGGCCTCGCCCATCCAGGGAAGCGTCTTCAAATCGTCGCGCAGGGCGGTCACGAGGTTTTTCACCATCGTGTCCGCGCTCGCCTTCGCCGCGGGCGGAAAGTAGTCGTGCACGTAGGCCTTGCCGAGGGCCTGCCCGAGGGCTGCATCGGCCGCGACGACGCAGCGCTTCCAGCGCACCTCGTTCTCCGGAGTGCCCTGGAGGATCTTTCCGTAGAAGGCGAAATCCTCGTCCACGAACGGTGTCGAGACGTCGCTCGCGGCCGAGTGGATGAGGTGCCAGCGCAGGTAGGTCTTCCAGTCCGAGAGCAGCGTGGCGCGGAGCTCCTTGTTGACGGCTTCGAAGAACAGCGGCTGCGCGACGTTGACGGCGGCCGGCGAGACCCCGACGGCCTTAAAGTATGCGGTCCAGGAGAAATTCGGAGTCAGTCGCGACAGCGCCGCGAGGTCCATGCGGTTGTAGGTCTTTTCCGAGTCGCGCGCCTCGTCCGGTTTCATGGAGGCCTCGGCGAGACGCGTCTCGATCGCCAGGACCGTCTTGGCGTTGGCCGCCGCCTGCGCCGCCGGATCGCCGAGCAGCTCGAACATCTTCGTCACGTGCGCCACGTATTGGTCGCGCAGCGTCTTCGAGGCGTCGTCGGTCTTCGTGTAGTACTCGCGGTCGGGAAGCCCGAGGCCTCCCTGCGACGCGATCGCGATGACTTCCCTGGAATTGCGGCGGTCCTGCTCCGCCGTGAAGTGGAAGACGACGTTGGAGAATCCCTGGAGGTGCGCGATCTGGGCCTGAAGGTCCGCCGTACTGGTGATCTTCTGGATGGCGTCGAACTCGGGCTTCAGCGGCTGGATCCCGGCGGCCTCGATCGCGGCCTCGTCCATGCAGCTCGCCCAGAAGTCGCCGATCTTGCGCTCGTCCGAGCCCGGCGCCGCGGGGTTCGCCGCCGCCTTCTCGAGGACCGTGTGCAGTTTGTCGCGGTTTTCCTCGAAGAGGATGCTGAAAGAGCCCCAGTAGGACTGATCCGGAGGGATGGGATTGGCCTTCAGCCAGCCGCCGTTGCCGAACTGGTCGAGGTTCGCGCAGGCCGAGGCGGAGCGGTCGAGGTCGGCCGGATTGATGCCGTGGATCTGGACGGCCGCGGAAGCCTGGCCCGTTGCCGTTGAGGCCGAAACCGCCGGAGTGGGCGCAGTCGCGGCGTCCGCGGGCGCGGCCGAAGGGGGCGGTGGAGAGGACGTCTTCGTGGCGGCGCATCCCGCTGTCAGGATGCAGGCGAGGGCCCCCATCGCGCGGAAGATCTTCACGGAACCTCCTTGGTCTCGCAGAGGACTACGCGGTCCGGTCCGCGGGGTTTCGAGGCCGGCGATCTTAACGCGCCGTGACGCAGAGCACGGGGCGTTGCCGGGGCGGGCGGTAACCTGTCGGTCCACACACGAAAAGGGGGTTCCATGCGTCGGGTGTATATGCTCGTGGTGTCTTCCGCCCTCGCCACCGCGTTAGCGGCCCGGGCTCAAACTCAGCCGGATTCGGAGGAGCTCGTGCTCCAGTTCGCGCGGATTCTGCCGGCAGTCGCGTCCACGCCCGGCGTGGGGGGCTCGTTCTTCAAGACGTCGCTGCAGCTGTTCAATCCCTATTCGACGCCGCTCGCGGGCAAACTGGTTTTCCACCCCTTTGGTGTCCAGGGAACCACCTCCGACCCGAGCCTGAGCTTCAACCTGACCGCGGGGCAGTCGGTCTCCTACGACGACGTCGTGGTCGCGATGGGCCAGTCGGGACTCGGCACGCTCGACATCAACGTTCCCAACGCGTCCGCTCCGCCACTCATCCTGGCGCGCGTCTTCAACGACGGCGGAGACGCAGGCACGTCTGGCTTCACCGAGGAAGCCGTCGGTCCCACGGAGAGCGGGTCGGGCAGCCGCGTGCTGAAACCCAACACGATCGGGTTTCTCCTGGTGCCGCCGGATCTGTCCGCGTTCCGCTTCAACATCGGAGTTCGGACGCTGGCCGCAGGAGTTTCGCTGTCGATCTTCGTGCAGGATGCCGACGGAAACGCGACCTTCTTCACGCAGAAGAGCCTGGGTCCCAACATGATCGTGCAGCAGGAAGGAAGCGCATTCCTGGGGACGCCACTACCGCCCGGCGGAACGCTGCGATTGCAGGTGCAGGCCGGGGCCGCCGTCATCTACGGCGCGACGGCCGACAACATCACGCAGGACCCGAGCCTTCAATACGCGAGAGTGACGCCGTAGCCCCCTCTCCCTGACCCGATAACGCCGCGCGTCGCGCGGCGTTCCCTACTGCCGTGGGCTTGCCTCCGGGGGTGAGGGGGGCGCTTCCCCCTCACTGCATCAGCGGTTTTCCTGCGTCGGTTCCTCGGTTTTCCCCATAGAGAAGGCGCCCGTTCGACAACTTCGTGTCGCGCAGCGTGAGGGCGAGCGCTTCGGCCAGGGTCGTCACCGGGAACACCTCGATCTGCCCGCGGACCTCCTCGGAGAGGTCTTCGAGATCGGGCTCGTTCTCCTTCGGAATGACGATGTGCGTGATGCCCGCGCGCACGGCGCCGAGGATCTTCTCCTTCAGGCCTCCGATCGGAAGCGCGCGGCCGGAGAGCGTGATCTCTCCCGTCATCGCCACGTCGTGCCGCACCGGCCGCTTCGACAGCGCCGAGACGACGGCGGTCGACATCGCGATCCCGGCGGAAGGGCCGTCCTTGGGGATCGCCCCCGCCGGCACGTGGATGTGGATGTCCCGCTCGAAGTCCTTCTCATCGATGCCCAGCAGTGCCGCGTGCGAGCGCGCGAAGGACCATGCCGCGCGCGCGGACTCCTTCATGACGTCGCCGAGCTGGCCGGTCAGGATCAGCTCGCCCTTGCCCCGCATCGGCGTGGCCTCGACGAACATGATGTCTCCTCCCGCCGGCGTGTAGTACATGCCGGTCGCGATCCCGACCTGGTCCTGCGCCGCCATCTTTTCGGGATGCACGTGCGGGCGGCCCAGCAGCGGCCGGACCTCTTCGGGCCGGATCTCGGCCGTCTGGATCTCACGGGCCGCGATGCGCCGCGCCACCTTGCGGGCCAGCTTGCCGAGCTCGCGCTCGAGCTGACGGACGCCGGACTCGCGCGTGTAGCTCGCGATGACCTCGCGGATCGCCGAGTCGGTGAAGGTCAGCTGCCCGGCCTTCAGTCCGTTCTCCTCGATCTGGCGCGGCACCAGGTAGTTCCTGGCGATCTGGAGCTTCTCCTCCTCCGTGTATCCGGCGAAGTTGACGACCTCCATCCGGTCCAGAAGTGGCGCCGGAATGCTCTGGATGAAGTTGGCCGTCGCGATGAACAGGACCTCGGAGAGATCGAACGGCACGCCGAGATAGTGATCCGTGAACGTGTCGTTCTGGGCCGGATCCAGCACCTCGAGCAGCGCCGACGCGGGGTCTCCCTGGTAGGAGACGCCGAGCTTGTCGACCTCGTCGAGCAGGAAGATCGGGTTCTTGGTTCCCGCCTGCTTCATGCCCTGGAGGATGCGACCCGGCATCGCTCCGATGTACGTCCGGCGGTGGCCGCGGATGTCGGCCTCGTCCCGCGCGCCGCCGAGCGAGATGCGGACGTACTTGCGCCCCATCGCCCGCGCGATCGACTTCGCGATCGACGTCTTCCCGACACCGGGAGGTCCGGCAAAGAGGAGAATGCGGCCGCGCGCGCTCCGCGCCACGGCCTTCGGGCCCTTGGGCGCCTCGCCCACGACCTCGACGCCCCCCTCTCCCTTGACGACGTCGGCCTTCTCGGTCTTCTCGGACTTTTCCGCCTTCTCCTCGGGCTGGTCCCGGTCCTGCGCGAGCTGCCGCACCGCGAGGAACTCGAGGATGCGGTCCTTGACGTCCTTCAGACCGTAGTGGTCCTCGTCGAGGACGCGCGCGGCCTCCGGCACGTCGAGCTTCTCGTCGCTGCGCGTGCTCCACGGCAGCTCGGCGACCGTCTCGAGGTAGGTCCGGATGACCTGCGACTCCATCGACTCCCGCCCGATGCGCGTGAGCCTCTGCCACTCGCGGTCGACTTCCTTGCGGGCATCCTCGGGCAGATCGAGCTCATCGAGCTTGGCGCGCAGCTCCTTCAAGCCTTCGTCACTGGCGCCTCCGTCTTCGCCCAGCTCCTTCTGGATCGCCTTCATCTGCTCGCGCAGATACATCTCGCGCTGACGGCTCCCGATCTCTTCCTTGACCTTGGACTGGATTTCCTCCTGCGCCGAGAGCACGTCGATCTGCCGCTGCACGTGGACGAGGACCCGCCGCACGCGGTCTTCCACCGACAGCGTCTCGAGGAGCACCTGCTTGGCGGCGGTGGGAACGTCGAGATAACCGGCGACGAGATCCGCAAGCCGGCTAGGCTCGTCGACTTCCGCCAGGATCTGGTCGACGGCCTCCTCGGGCAGCCCCAGCTTCTTGCCGAGCTCGGCGGCGCGCTCGCGCACCTCGCGATGAAGACCCGCGAATGCCGGATCGCGCGGATCCAGGGGCAGCATCTCGTGCGCCTCCTGGATCGTCGCCTCCAGATAGCCGCCCTTGACCTTGGCATAGCGCATCGCGATGCCGCGCGTCTTGCCCTCGAGGACGAGGCGGATGCCGCCCAGTCCCCGCTGGACCGAGCCGATGGTCGCGATGGTGCCGATCGTGTAAAGCTCCGACGGCGAAACGGCCTCGGCGTCCGTGCGCTGGGCGACGGCGAAGACCAGCCGCTCCGGGTCGTTCAACGCCGTCTCGATCGCTCGTAGCGTGCCGGCGCGACCCGCGGAGATCGGGAAGCTGACACCTGGGAAGAGGACCGCGTTCCGCATCGGAACGACGGGGAGATTCTTTGAAGTCGTGTCGGACATGGGGATCGCCTTTCTCCTTGCCATCCAAGCGCTTGTTGCAAGATGAAGCCGGCGGCGCTTGGCCGGGCATGGACCCCAACGGCCACCCGGGCCGGGGTATTTCAAATACGTGAGTGGAGGCCGCGCAGATTCAGGCGGAGTCGAGGGGTCTCCGGATCACGGCGATCGAGACGTCGTCCTCGGGCGCCTGGCGGCGCCGGAAGTCATGAAGGGCCAGTGCGATAGATCCGGCCAGACGATCCGGATCGAGCGATGCCCAGCGTTTCAGGGACGCTTCGATCCTTTCGTCTCCGAATTCGGAGCCCGATTCGTCACGAGCCTCGGACAATCCGTCGGAGTACAGAAAAAGGGACTCCCCGGGCTTCAACCGCCCCTTCTCGACGGTCCAGGTCATCCCCGGCCGGATGCCGAGCGGATATGCGCCCTTGCCGATCCGCTCGCCCACGACTCCGTCGATCCCGACGCGCAACGCCGGAGGGTGTCCTGCCACGGACGCCGAGAAGGATCCATCCGGAGACAGGAGAAAGTACACGCAGCCGAAGAAGGCTCGGGAGGATCCGGTCCGGCAGAGGATCCGATTGAGCGTTCCGAAGACCGCCGGCGGCGACGGATCGACGTCGAGCTGCGTTCGGAACGCCGCGTGCGCGACCGCCATAACGAGCCCGGCCGCCATCCCGTGCCCCGACGCGTCCCCGAAGAGAACCGCGAGCCGTCCGTCCGCGAGCGGAACGAAATCGTAGATGTCTCCGCCGACGGTGTTGGCGATCTCGTTGTGCGCGCCCAGCCGGAAGCCCGGCGTCGACGGGAGCTCCTTGGGAATGAGGCTGCCTTGGAGGTCCCGGGCCAGCTCCAGCTCGTCTCTGTAGTTGATCTTGTCGACGAGCTCCATGGCCAGCAGCAGAGTCAGCAGGAGCGACGCAATGGAAAGAAAGCCGCTGTCGAATTCGACCCTGTAATCAACGGTCTTTCGCACGCCATTCTTGACCGATTCCTTGTGCTGCTCGATCTTCGGAAACGCGAGGGAAAGGATGAAGAACGCCAGCACGGCGAGAAACAGAACCCGGCGCGCGGGTGCCAGGCGCCGGGCCAGGCCGAAGAGGACGCTGTTGGTGGTCTTGAGGAAACGCTTGAGCCGCTTTCTCTCCCGCTCGATGGACTCGCGGTCTTCGGCGATGAGCTTGCCCTTGGCCGCCTTCCACTCGCGGGAGTAGAGGCCGGTCATGTCCTCCCGGCCGACGCCTTGGAAGGTCGATCGCAGCAGCTGGCCCCAGTCTCTACCCGAGGGCATGTGCGGATCTTACGGAGGTCACGGCACCCGGGTTCCCCGGCTGGACGTGCCTCGGAAAACTCGCGGCATCAATGGGTTGCGATCGGGGCCGAAAAAGGCGCGGCGTTTGCAACTCCAACTTCAACGGAGGTATTGCCAAGATGTGGCCCCTCAAAACGGACTCCGGAAAGCGGCTCAAGGCGGCCGCCTCCGTTCTGGCCTGGCGGCTGGATGACGTCCGTGCGGCGTGGCGTATCGCAAGCCGCGAAGGACGCCTCCATGTCGGCAGGGCTCTCTGCGCGATCGAGTGCGCGCTGCAGCAGCTCTCGGAAACCGACCTCGCCTCGGTCGACGTGGAACGGTCGGACCGTCTCTTCGCGGTCATCGAGCGCGCCAACCGGATCATCGATCGGATCGAGGGCCGGCTGCAGATCGCGGTCGCAGGCTGAAGGCCGGCTAGAGCCCGAGCAGCGCCAGCTCGTCGAGAAGGTTGGCGACGCGAGGATGCTCGGCGAGCTCCCTGTATAGCCAGCCGTGCCGGTCGCGGAGGTCCTTCAAGCCCTTCCGCAAAGCGTCTCCGTCCCGGGCGTGCGCCGCGGCGCGCAGATTCTCGAGAGCCGCCCGCTGGCTTTCGTTCATGCGCGCGCCGACTTTGTCGTGGAGCGAATCGAAGGATTCGCGGACCCGCTCGGCGTGCTCGTCGTCGCGCTCGTCGACCATGACGGAGTCAGCCTATCAAAGCAGTTCGGGCAGCTCCGCGAGAGAGTCGAGGATCGCGTCGGGCGCGAGGGAGGAACGTTCGAGGTCCGAGGCTCGAAACTTTCCCGTCTTCACGAGGATGCCGCGGAGGCCGGCCGACTGCGCTCCCCCCACGTCCGACTCGAGATCGTCGCCCACGCACGCGGCTTCGTGAGGCGCGACGCCCAGCGACGCGAGCGCGGCCGCGAAGAACGCCGGTGAGGGCTTGCCCACCAGCGTCGCTTCGGTCCCCGCGGCGTGCTCCAGCGCCGCGACGAAAGGACCGGTGTCGAGCATGAGTCCCTCGGCGCTGCGCCAGTAGCGGTTGCGGGCCAGCGCGAGGAGCTCGGCGCCCTCGAGCAGGAGGCGAAACGCCTTATTCAGTCGCTCGTAGGTCATCTCGACGCCGAGATCGCCGAGGACGACCGCCTCGGCTCCCGCGTCCACGGCCTCGATGCCGTCGAAGTCCTCGAAAAGGTTCCCCCGGACCAGAAAGTGCGCCCGGCGGACGCCTTTCGCGAGCAGGTGCTGCCGTGCCGCCAGAGGCGCGGTGAAGATCCGGGATGGATCCGCCGGCAGGCCCATCGCGTGCAGCTCGCGCGCGAGGACCGAGCGCGGCCGGCTCGTCGTGTTCGTGACGAAGACGTGAGGGATGCCCCGGCGCGCGGCCGCTTCCAGCGCTTCGGGCGCGCCCGGGATAGCGTGGCCGTTCTGGTAGACGGTTCCTTCCAGGTCCAGGAGCAGCGCGCGGAGGGGCGCGTGCGCGGTCACGCCGGCTGCACCATCCTCTCGTAGAGAGTCAGGAGCGCCTGCGTGCCGTCTTCTCCGCGACCCTGCGCCTCGAGCGCCGAGAGGAGCTGGTGCGCGAGCGCCGCTCCGGGCAGCGGCGCGCCGATTGCCCGCGCGGCCTTCAGCAGGATCGCGAGGTCCTTCTGCTGGTGCTTGATCGCGAAGGCCGGAGCGAAATCGCGGGCAATCATCTTCTTGCCAAGCACGTCCAGCATCCAGGAGCTCGCGGCGCCTCCCATCAGCGCCTCGTGGAGGGCCGGAAGCGGGAGGCCCGACTTCTGCGCGAAGGAGATGCCTTCCGAGACGGCGACCAGCGTGCCGGCGACCAGGATCTGGTTGACGGCCTTGCCGAGCTGTCCCGCGCCGGAGGGCCCAAGGTGCGTGATCCGCTTTCCCATGGCCGAGAGAACCGGGCGCGCGCTCTCGAGGGCCGCGGCCTCGCCGCCTACGAAGAAGGTCAGCGTGCCTTCGATCGCGCCCTTCTGTCCGCCGGAAACGGGCGCGTCGAGAAAAGCCGCGCCGGACTCGGCGAGTCGGCGGGCGATCGTGCGCGCCGCGTCGGGATCGATCGTCGAGCAGTCCACGACGACGGTGTTCGCCGACGCGCCGCGGACCGTGCCTCGCGTCCCGAGGTGGACTTCCTCGACCTCGGGAGAATCCGGGAGGCACGAGACGATCACGTCGGAGCGCCGCGCGACCTCTTCTGGAGTCTCGGCCGCCGCGACTTCGCCGCCGAGCTCCCGGGCGAAGGCCTGCGCCTTACCGGGCGTACGCGTGGCCACGGTCAACGGGAAGCCCGCCTTCGCCAGGTTGCGGGCCATGCCCGTGCCCATCGTTCCCAGTCCGATGAAACCGACTCGTGGAGCCATGCGCCGGCCCTCCGGCGGGCGATTCTACGGAAGGGCGAGGAGCGGCCGTCGATGGTATGCTGTTACCATGGTAACAAAACGCCCGAAACCCCGCCGCGGGCCCCCCCGCTTCGTCATCGAGCGCGTCCAGACCGGGGTTCGCATGGAGAAGCGGATCGTCAAGGTCCTCAAGGCGCTGGCGGAGCTGAAGGACATGTCGCTCGGGGATCTGCTCGAAGGAATCTGCCTGCACGCCTTCGACGGGAAGCTTCCGTTCTCCGACGAGACGCGCCGCAAGATCGCGGAGCTGAAGAAGATCTATGGGCTGGATCTGGATTCCTCGGCGAGCCATCTCCTCAGGGAGAAAGGGGAGGCCTGACGTGCCGCGAGACCTCGATCGGGCGTTCACCTTCTTTCACGCGACGCTCGGCGTCGTGGTCCTCGTCGAAAGCGTGCGCACCGCGGTCCACGCGCTCCACGGAGGAGGCGGCGGACATCCTCTGCTTCTCTTGGCCTCGGTCGAGGCGATCGGCGCCGCGCTCTTTCTCTGGCCGCCGACTCTGGCGATCGGAGCCGCGGCGATGCTTCTGACCTTCGCGGTCGCGTTCCTCGTCCACGCTCTGCGCGGCGAGTACAACTTCGGGCTTCTCGTCTACGCCGCCGGAACGATCCTCGTCCTCGCGCGGCGACGCGCCATCGCGGCCGACCCCGCCCGGGCGTAGGATCCTCCGCGGGAGGCCCGCGGGCATGAACGACGTCGTCGTCACGGAATCGCACGGGGGGTACGCCCAGCAGATCGAGGCCGGCCATCACGTCTTTGCTGCGGATGAGTCCGTCGGCTTCGGGGGCACGGACACGGGCCCCGACCCGTACGCGCTGCTCCTCGCGGCGCTCGGAGCGTGCACGTCCATGACACTCCGGATGTACGCCGCGCGCAAGCAGTGGCCGCTCGAGGGCATCACGGTGCGGCTGCGTCACCGGAGGGACTACCGGAAGGACTGCGAGAACTGCGAGATGCCGGAATCCCGGATCGAGCGCATCGAGCGCGAGATCTCGCTCAGGGGGCCGCTGAGCGACGAGCAGAAGAAGCGGCTGCTGGAGATCGCCGACCGCTGTCCCGTGCATCGCACGCTGGCGAACCCGAAGGAGATCGTGACGAAGCTGGTCGCTTCGTGAACGCGGGACGCGCGGCCGCGGCCGCGCTTCTCGGCCTCTGTCTCGGCCGTTGTCCGGCGGCCCTGCTCGCCCCACGACACGGACACGACGAAGGCGGCGCGCGATTTCCTCGGCAAGCTCCGCCCGGCGCTCCGGGAGCAGTGCGTGCAGCCCTTCGACGGCGACGAGCGCACGACCTGGAGCTACCTTCCCGGCCGACGGAAGGGAATCGCGCTGAAGGAGATGAACGCTGAGGAGCGTGTCGCCGCGATGGCGATGCTCCAGACCGCCCTCTCCGCCCGCGGCTACGAGAAGACGCAGGGCGTGATTCTGCTGGAAGGGATCCTTCGCGATCTCTCGACGTTCGGGTTCGGACGCGATCCGGATCTGTATTACCTGACCGTCTTCGGAACACCTTCCGACGAGTACCCCTGGTCGTGGCGCTTCGAGGGGCATCACCTCTCGCTCAACTTCTCGTCGGCGACGGGACGCCTCGTCTCGGAGACGCCGGCCTTCTTCGGCGCAAACCCCGCGCGGGTGCCGTCGGGAAAGAACGCCGGCCTCCGCGTCCTCGGGGCCGAGGAGGATCTCGCGCGCAAGCTCCTCGGAAGCCTCGACCCGAAGCAGCGGCGCGCGGCCGTGATCGCCGTCAGCGCGCCCGGGGACATCATCTTCAGCCCCAACCGCAAGCGCGTGCCGGATCCGGAGGGGCTCCCCGTCTCAGAGATGAACGACGCGCAGAAGAAGACGCTGATGGATCTCCTCGGAGAATACCTCGGCAACATGCACGCCGAAGTCGCGAGGGCGCAGCGAGAGAAGATCGAGAAAGCGGGAAACGGAGCGATCCGCTTCGCGTGGGCCGGCGGCACTTCGCCGGGCGAAGGCCACTACTACCGCGTCCAGGGACCCACGTTCATCATCGAGTACGACAACACGCAGAACGGCGCGAATCACGTTCACAGCGTGTATCGGGATCTGGAGGAGGACTTCGGAGGAGACCTGCTCAGACGGCACTACGCAGAGAGCCACGTGCCGAAGCCCTAGTCCACGTCCACTCCTTCCAGGTGCCCCGCGAGCGCGTCCTCCTGAAGCTCGAACAGCTTCTTCAACCCCTTCTTCGCCAGCGCGAGAAGCTCGGAAAGCTGCTCTTCGGAGAACGGCCGCCGCTCCGCGGTTCCCTGGATCTCGACGAAGGCACCTGACTCCGTACCGACGATGTTGCAGTCCACGTCGGCCTCCGAGTCCTCCACGTAGGCGAGGTCCAGCACGGTCTGGCCCGCGCACACGCCCGCGGAGACCGCCGCCACCTTCTCCCGGAGGGGCCAGCGCGGAATCGTTCCGGCGCGCGTCAGCTTCGCGAGCGCCATCGCCAGCGCGACGCACGCGCCGGTGATGCCCGCGCACCGCGTGCCGCCGTCGGCCTGGAGGACGTCGCAGTCGAGCGTGATCGTCCGCTCGCCCAGCCCCCGCAGCTCCGTGACGCTTCGCAGCGACCGACCGATGAGACGCTGGATCTCGAGAGTGCGCCCGCCCTGCTTCCCCTGCGCCGCCTCGCGCGCCGACCGCGTGTGCGTGGCCCGGGGCAGCATGCCGTACTCCGCGGTGACCCATCCGCTTCCGCTGCCTTTCAGAAACGGCGGCACGCGATCCTCGACCGAAGCGGTGCACACGACCTTCGTGTCTCCGAGCGAGATGAGCGCCGAACCCTCGGCGTGGCGCGCGACGCCCGTCTCGATCGAGACGGGCCGCAGCTCGCCGGGCTTGCGGCCGTCGGGCCGCGGGGTCGAGCGCGTCACGGCGTCGGAGATGGCGCGGGCGTCGTCTCCGCATCCGCCGGCGGAGGAGGCGCGACGACGCTTCGCAGGAACAGAAGGGGTCGAGTCAGGTCCACGTGGCCTCCCAGCGTTTCGGCGGGCTCGCCGTTGACCAGGATTCTCACACGGGTCGTGTCGGCCACGTTCTGGAGGACCGTGTCGACGAGCGAGGCCACGATGAGAAGCTCCTCCTCCGAGCCGTAGGTCAGACCCGAGTCCACCGCGAGATCCAGCACCGCTTCTCCGTCGCGCAGGAGGAACGCGTTTCGCAGCTGCATCTTCGCGGGCAGCGCCGGGATCAGGCCTTCGCGCGTGGGCCCCTTCTGAAGCTCCGCGAACAAGGCTTGCAGGAAGACCGAGCCTCCCGCGGGCTTCGGCAGGTCACGCTCCTCGGGGTAGAGCTGCGCGCCGGTCTGGTCAGGAAAGAAGAGCGTTACGCGCACGGTCTCGACGGCCGGCAGGGGAGTCGCCCCCGGCGGGGCCGTGACGATCGGAGGCGGCGCCGGCGTAACGCGGAGAAAGGGCCGGGGCCGTCGCGCCAGCCGCGGCAGGCCGCTGCGGTTGACGAACAGGAGGGCCCCGACGCCGGCCGCCAGCGTCGCGAGCAGGATCACGGCGGCCCGCCGGCTCATGGCGTCGCGGGCTTCGGCGTCGTGCGGAGGGCGGCGGGAAGTCGCTTGGCGAAGAACCGCGCGACGGCGCGCGCGATCGCGTCCGCCAGGCTCTGCTGGAACTCCGGATTCTTCAGACGCTTCTCCTCGTCCGCGTTGGAAATGAAGGCGACCTCGACGAGGACGGCCGGCATCGTCGCGCCGACGAGCACGCGGAACGGCGCCTGCTTGATGCCGCGATTGCCCGTGTCGGAGACGACGTTGAGCTCGGCCTGGATCGCCTCGGCGAGCTCGCTCGATTCCTTCAGGTGCGCGCTCTGCGCCAGGTCCCAGAGGATGAAATCGAGGTCGGGATTTCCGGTGCCCGGCACCGGCGTCGTCGTCGCGCCGTTGGCCTGGTTCTCGCGGCGGGCCACTTCCTGAGCGATCTTGTCCGAGGCTTCGAGCGAGAGGTAGTAGGTCTCCGAGCCCTTCGCCGAGGCCGAGCGCGAGGAGTTGGCGTGAACCGAGAGGAAGAGGTCCGCCTTCTCGTGGTTGGCGATGGAGGTGCGGTCGTCCAGCGAGAGCTGCACGTCGCTGTCGCGTGTGAGCACGGTCCGGCAGACGATCACGCGCGGCAGCGTGGCCGTGAGCTTCTTGGCGATCTCCAGCGTCGCGTCTTTCTCCTGCAGTCCTCCCGGGCCGATCGCGCCGGTCTCGCCGCCGCCGTGGCCGGGGTCGATGACGATCGTGATCGGCGCTGCGGCGGCCGTTGCGGGCGCGGCCTCCTCGACCGGCGCTGCGGCCGCGGGCCTGCGGCCCACCTCGACCACGAGCCGCTCCGGCGACGTCAATGGGTAGGCGCGCGCCGAGAGCCCGGGCTCGCGAAAGTCGATCGAGGCTGTGTCTCCCGAGAAGTGGACGGCCGCGACGAGCGGGTCGTCGTACTTCTTTTCCGGGAAGGGCGGATCGATCTTCGTCTCGGGGAAGCGAACCTGAAAGCCCTTGTCCGTCGCCGACGTCGCGGTCTTCGCCGCGGAAGAGAGGCGCAGCACGACCTGTGTCGTCGGCGCGACGTGCACGACCGCGACCTCGATCGAGACCGGCGGCGGTCCGGCCGCCGTCAGCGTCCAGGTTTTCTTGGCCGCATCCCAGACGCCGGTCGCGCCGGCCAGGGGGAAGAGAATCTTTTCGAGGAAGTCGGGCGGCCCGTAGAGCGCGCCGAAGACCATCCGCGCGGGGCTCGAGATGGGAACGATCCGGCGATCGATCGGGACCTGCGCGGTGCCCGGGCCGACCAAGACCTGGTGCCCGTAGCCGGAGATCGTGAGCGTGCCCGTCGTGGTGTCCGGAACGACCGTGTAGCCCACGGCGCGCGCCGCGTCCGAGATCACGAACTCCCGGTTACCCAGCATGCCGACGGGGTGCGATTCCCCCTTCCAGATGATCTGGGCGCGTTCTTCGGCCCGCGCCGGAAAGGAGGGGCTCGAAGCGAGGAGAGCCAGGGCCGCGGCGAGGGCGGCGGTGTGTCGTGTTCTCAACCGATTGTGGATGGCGATTTGGTCGTTCGCGCTCAAAGAGGGTAGCACGGCGGGGAAACGATGCGGACGGCTCGGGGTCCTGTGCCGCGGCCGAGCCGCCCGCGTCCGGGAGGGAGGAGAAAGACGGCAAAGAGCAGGACCCCGCTCGCAGAACCGAAGACTCCTACTGCAGCAACCTCTCGAAGCTCTTCATGTCCTTGGACGTCTCATAGAGAAGCTCGCCCGTCGCCACGGAGACGATCGAGTAGCGGGGCGCGGGGCCGGGCGTGTCGTTCCAGGCCTCGATCGAGAGCCCGAGGCGCTGGCCGTCCTTCGAGTAGCCGGAAAGAGCGGTCAGCATGTGGGCGAGGTCGCGGTCGCGCATCGGCCGGCCGCTGGAGAGAAACGCGATCTCGCGAGCCGGCTCGTCGCGGTCGAGCGACGTCATGACGGGGACGAGGTGCGAGGGACCCGCGACTTCGACCCACGCCGCGGACTTTCCGTCCGGCGAGATCTTCAGCGAGCCCGGCACGGGAAGAATCGGGATCGCGGCCTTGCGAGGCTGCGCATCGCGCGTCGCGCCGGCCTTCGTCTCGACGACGAGCTGGAGCGCTCCGAGCTTGCCTTCGATCCGGATGCTGCGTTCGAGCGAGCCCCGGCTCATCTTCGCTTCCTGCGGGAACGAGGCCGCGCCGTTGCCGCGGATCGCGTGCAGGATCGCGGCGCGCGAGAGCAGTCGCACGCCCGGAGGGCCCTCGGGAGACAGGGTCCGGACACGCCCGCCGGCGGCGCGCACGCGCTCCTCGAGCTTGGCAAGATCCTCGGTTTTCCCGAGGGCCAGGTAATAGCGCCCGAGGGCGAGCGAAGCGACTCCGGCGCGATCGGCGGCCGAGCGGAGAACGTCCGGATCCTCGGCCGTCTGGGCCAGCTGCAACCAGGCGGCCGATTCTTCCTGCAGCGCCTGGAGCGAGGTGGATCGCTCCGGGTAGCGCGCCCGGAGCGACCCCGCCACCGCGCGCTCGCGCAGGGCCGGGGGAGTGGCGCGGCCCGCGGCGCCCTCCGCGGCGAGGATCTCCAGCGCCCGGCCGAACGCGGATCCGTCGTAGACGCCGCGCGGTCCGGAACCGGGAACCCCCGGGCGCTCGACGAGGCCGAGCTCCTTCGCGGACGTGACTCCCGACGCGGCCAGCGACTCGACGGTCTCGCCGAGCAGGACCTCGACCTCGGCGTCGGGCGTCTTCGCCTCGCGAAGCCGTTCGGAGGCTCTCAGCAGCATCGCCGCAGCGAGCCGCCGGTTGGTGTCGTTGCGGCCGAACGTCCGGCCGATCA
>Ga0075423_10000369_pt1 | contig 35240 bp, 28 predicted proteins | sample SoiMethybrSBSTD2_FD_80114 | JGI IMG/M metagenome (GOLD analysis project Ga0075423, IMG submission 80114) | Bulk soil microbial communities from a Populus tree surrounding site in Tennessee, USA - Soil MetaG P. TD hybrid SBSTD2 | ecosystem: Environmental > Terrestrial > Soil > Tree plantation...
AGCCCATCCGGCGACAAACGGTCAATCTAGTCCCAACCAAAGAGCCCTGTCAAGCGCAATTCGCGATCCAGTGGCCGGCAGCAAGCATTCCAAGGCTTAGGAAGCCTTGGAATGCTTGTTTCTCGCCGAAGACCTTGCGGTGCAGATGCTTTGATTCTTGTTGGCCTTCAGCTTCTGGCGATTCCAATCTGTCGTTGAACCCTCTTGTTTCGCCTAGTCTTCTATTGAAGGTGAAGGGGATCCGCCAGAGTGCGCACTCGGAAACGAGTTGTGTTACTGTTTCATCGATGCATCGGACTCAAATCATTCCTCAGCTTCCTCGAGAAGCCAAAGTCCTCTTTATTCGCCTTCGTTCGCTGGGTGATACCATCCTGTCAACTCCATTGTTTGCGGCGTTAAAAAACCACAGGCCGGATCTGAGATTGTCTGTGCTGGTTGAAGAACCTAACCAGGAGGTTCTGTTCGGAAACCCGGATATCGAATCAGTCTTTCTGTTGCCACCAACTACGGCACAAGGATTCTCTGTGATTACGGCACGGGCAACTGAACTGGCAAAGATAAGAGCCAAAGGATTTCACTGCTGCATCAATCTTCACGGCGGCACGACGGGTGCTTGGTTTACCTGGTTGAGCCGAGCCCGGCATCGAGTGGGCTTGAGCAGCTTTCGCAATTCTTTCTGCTACAACGTTCGAATTGACTTGCCTTCTCGCCAAGCGGGCACCAAACAGCATACGGTCGAATATCAAATAGAGTGGTTGCGAGCTCTAGGGTTGCCATCGGGTGAGATTCCTTCACTCAGGATTTTTCCCGATCCTGCGCTGGAACCAAAGATAAAGGACAGGTTAGAGCAGTATGGAGTACAGCGCGACACTGGCTATTGTGTGATCCAGCCTACCTCGAAATTTCACACCAAAGAGTGGACTCCAAGCGGTTTCGCCGAGATTGCCGAGTACCTTGAGACCGAAGCGGGGTATCGAGTGATATTGACTGGCGGAACAGGCGAGAAACAAAAACTCGAACAGGTTGCCGCCAAATGCCGCACACGGCCTGTCATTTTGGCTACCTCGTCGATTTCAGAACTCGTCTGGGTTATCAAGGAAGCCAAGCTGTTCGTCGGTAATGACAGCGGCCCAACCCACTTGGCTGCGGCCCTGAATGTCCCGACAATTGTTCTCTTTGGATCCTCCGATTCAAAGGTTTGGTACCCTTGGAAGGTCGCTCATCAGCTTGTGCAGAATCCCTTCCATTGCAATCCGTGCCCGGGTTACCGATGCCTAGTCTATACAGAGCCGCTGTGCATCCTCAGCATCTCTCCCCAGCAGGTAAAGCAGGCCATCGAGAGACTTCTGCCCGCCCACAAGAACCGGTCAGGGAATCATCCCAATTAGACCGATTCCTCTGCCCCATCGTGAAGCAATTCGTAGGAGAGTACACTTCCGGCATCCCCCAGAACGATTCTTCCCACGTAACGATTGCTGAAAGTCTGCGTCAGGTATTGCTGACGGTGTGCCGGATCAAGAACAATCAGCAGCATCCGAATGGAACCTGCGTGAGCTGCAACCAGGGCTCGTTTGCCTGCGATCTCGGCGCGAAAAGAACTGATAAATTCCGTGATTCGTTTCTCTAGATCCCGGAAACTCTCGCCTCCGGGATAGGGCTGGTCTTGCACCACCTTATAATTGAGGACGCTGAAGGCTTCAGTCACCGGACGATTCGTGTATTGTCCGTAGTTCAGCTCTCGAAGGAGTGGAGACAACTTCAGGGGACAAGTGATATTTAAGAGATCAACAATGACCTGAGCTGTTTCACGTGCTCTCTTCAGGTCGCTGCAGTAGATGACGTCAAAGTCGCTCCGTCCGATGGTCCTAGCCACCGAACGAGCATCTGTAAAACCTTGTTTGGTGAGCTCGGAGTTGAGCTGGCCCGCGATGATTTGTTTTTCGTTGTGGATAGACTGGCCATGCCGCACAAGGTAGATTTCGGTCTTACGACTCTGAGATTCGGAATCAGGCCCGGAATGCCTAGTCACGAGTGGCTTCTTCCGGCGTTGGTAGGGTTACAGGTATTTCTGGAGAGCTAGGCAGGAGCCGAATTTCGGTAGGGCCTTTTCGGGTAGGGGAAACAAGGTTAACGTGCGGCTCGTCCTCGAACGCCCTCAAAACTTCCCGGCAGATCTGGTCCCTGCTCGAACGGCGTCTCCGGATTTCAGTCAAATAGCGAAGGACCAGATCGATTCCGGTTTCGGCGAGTGAGACATATACAAACGGGGTTAGCGTTCCCAAATTGATCTGAAAGCGCCGAGAGACCTCTGCTTGGCTGGCTTTGGCTTTTTCAACAAACTCCTTACAAACCGGTTGCGCCACCGTTTCGATAATCTCCTGCGCGCGTTTCCAGTCACTCTCATAGGTCACTTTGATGTGAATTTCGTCCCAGATAAACGGGTTTCCAGTCGAGTAGTTGAAAAAGTGATTTTTGAAGATGAAGCTGTTAGGAAAGAAGACAACACGACCGGTAGCTTGCTCGGAACCGATCCAATTGCCGATTTCCAGAACCGTCGTGCGCAGCAGACCGACGTCGATAACATCCCCTTTCACGTTGTTGATCTCGACCCGGTCTCCGACGGTAATGCCGGCCTTCCCGATAATTAGGAACCACCCTACCAAACTCACGATCGGATCCTGTAAAGCAATGGCTAACCCGGCGCCCGCCAGCCCGATCACTGCCGAGATGCTGCCGAAATCTCCTACGAAGTTGAGCAGGACGATTACGACGATCAAGAGTCCCGCAGAAAACCCAATGATCTTTCGCACATAGTAGAGGTTCCTGCTCTCCTTAATGAATCGATAAGGCAATCTCTTCAAATAGTAAGCAATCAATAGAATCACTGCGATCAACGCCAGGACAATTCCCAGTCGGGCGGTAACCCGGCCCAAGGAGCCATTGCGCTCCTCGCGCGCGATACCAACCCAGCTGGCCAGCTTTTCGCTGTCTTCCTGCAGCAGGCTCGCCTGCCCGCGAATCGCTGTGAGCGCGCGGTTGGCAAGCTCCTTCTTTTCGTCGAACTGTCGGGAGATGGCCATCTGCTGGTCCGCCTGCTGCAATAAGGCCGTCGTTGCCGCCCCTGACCCTTCAGTTTTCAGGAGCTCATAAACTCGATTGTAAGCTGCCTCGACCTGTTTGTTGAGTTCCATGTGCCGTGTCTGGAGTTCCTCTAGCACTCGGCTTCGCCCAAGCAGGCGCTCCCTGATCGCATCCAGCAATTCTCTGGTCTCGCGGTAAGCCCGATTCAGAGCGCCTACTTCACTCTGCTGGCCAAGGAGTTCCCGAACTCCTCCGACAATGCCACTGCCAGCCGAAACTAGAGGCGATCGCGAGTCCTCAGCCATTCTCGATGCTGGCGGAGGACTCGTATTGGGTTTCGAGGGAGGAGGAATCAGCTCTTCTCGGAGTTCTTTCAAATGCTCCGCCAAGGAATGCATTTGAGCCTCGGGCAACTTCTTCTTTTGACGGTATTCTTCGATATCCAGATTTGAACCTGAGAGGTCCAACTTCTTGTTGGCGACTTCGAGTTCCTTCTGGGCCCGATCGACCGCCTGCTGACTCCGGCGAAACCCTTCGGCTGTAGTGGCTTTCTTGAGACCCTCCCGCGCCGCTTCCAATCTTTTACCGGCTGCCTCCACGTCGCCATAGATGCTCCAGACCTCTGCCGCAGCTTTGTCATATTGACTCTGGCCCATTTGAGCCGGGGAGGTACCGGGGGACGACGGTTCGTTGAGCGCCAGGTATTTGGACTCGATTTCTGCCAGCTGAAACTCGCTTTCGAGAATAGAACGGGTGAGCTGAAGGTGAGCGTCCGCCAGACTTCTCTCAAGGGTTGACGAACTGTACTTCAAGAGATCGATAGCAGTGCGATAACGATTTCCTGCCTGCTCGATCCGTTCCAAGATCTGAATGTTATGGTCAGTCTCCTGAGCCTTGTCGGCAGGGATTGATTGCTTCGAGCAGGATTGAGAGACGATGCACACAAACGCCAGTGTGATTCTGGAGGCTATTTTCATCTTGGGTTAAATAAGCTTATCGAGGCCAATAGCAAGGAGCAAGAGAACACTAATGTAGCTGTTCACAGTAAAAAAAGCTGCATTGACCTTCGAGAGGTCGTTGGGGCGAACCAGTCGGTGCTCGTACCACAGAAGGCCGCCGACCGTTGAGATTCCAAGAAAACTCATCCATCTCAGGCCCTCCAAAAAGAATAAGCCGATGAGAAGCACGAGCATCAACAGGTGGAATCCAGAAGATACTTTCAAAGCGGCCCTCACTCCAAAACGTCTGGGAATGGAATACAGATTCTGTCGTCTGTCAAACTCCACATCTTGGCACGCATAAATAATGTCAAAACCAGCGGTCCACAGCAGAACAATAAGACAAAGCAGAACGGGAGTGAGCTTGACATCCCCTCGAATAGCGATCCAGGCACCCAGCGGGGCCAGCCCCAAGCACAGACCTAGAAAGAGATGCGTATAGCTGGTCACTCGTTTGGTGTAAGAATAAAAGAGCAGTATGAAAAGCACAGGAAACGAGAGCCAAAGGCAAAGAGGATTAAGTTGGTAAGCTGCAGTCACAAAAAGTAGACTTGAAACGACGGTAAAGCACGCCGCAAAGGCCAGACTGAGATGACCTGCCGGGAGAGCTCTCATCCGTGTTCTGGGGTTCTCCGAATCAATTCGCCAGTCAGCGATGCGATTGAAAGCCATCGCTGCGCTGCGGGCGCCAACCATTGCCATGATGATCCAGAACAGCTTTGAAACCTTGGGAAACCCACCAGAAGCCAGGAGGGCACTGAGCAGGGCGAATGGCAACGCGAACAGCGTGTGTTCAAACTTAATCATTTCCAGCGTTGTTCTTAGGTTTGACCAGAGTTTCATATCAGACGACACGCTTGATCTATTCGACTGTGCTGCCCATCCAACGATAAGCTCCCGGCGGTCTCAATCCTAGCTGAAGCATAACACGGTAGAGGAACTGATCGATGGCTTCATCAATACTCGCAGGATGATGGTAGAAAGAAGGAATCGCAGGAAAGATGACGGCTCCGGCCAGTGTTAGCAATCTCATGTTTTCTATATGTATCAAGTTGAACGGAGTATCACGAACGACGAGGAACAGCTTGCGCCTTTCTTTGAGCATGACATCGGCCGCCCGCTGAATGAGATCTCGAGAGATGCCGTTGGCAATTCCTCCTAACGTTCCCATCGTGCAGGGAATCACAACCATCGCGTCCACCGGGAAGGACCCGCTGGCAATCTTGGCCCCGACGTCGTTGTTGTTGAGGACCTCGACCTTCTCCCGACCGCTCTTCACCAGCGTCTCCGCCAGATTTGCCAGGGAGACTGAGCTCAGCCGCAGTTCCTCCTTAAGAACCCTTGTTCCGGCGGAGGACGCCACCAAGTAGACTTTGGAGACATCCTCTTCTCTGACGAGATGGTTCAAGAAGCGATGGGGATAAATGGCTCCACTCGCTCCGGTGATTGCGACGGTGATTTGCACTTTGAACTCTTCTCCTAATTCGGCCAAACTCGAAACTCAAGGCTCACTCAAAATTGTTGAGCCGATGCGAGCTTCTGCACTGGTAGGCGCGATTCTCGCTTTCTAGAGAGCTTTGCAGGAGTGACATTGTGGTCTCCCTTCGCCATGCCCTGCCTAAAGCCGATTGCCACGCAAGAAGTTAGCTCCCTCCGCCGCATTGGGGCACCCGAAAGGCGTGAGGGGGGCCCAGCGCAAAAAAGCCACTGCCACTGCATCCGGTCCCTGCCGCTACTCGCTTGGCTCAAACTTGAACGAGGCACCAATTAGATGCAGCCTCTCGATCCGAATTCATCGTTCAATGGTACACTATTTGATCCAGCGGCCGCACCTGGAGAATCAATCGTTGCAACGAGCTGTCTAAGCTTTAATCTCAAGGTCGGGAGCACTGATTTTTGTGTGGACAATGGACGGCTGTCGGAATAATCGCTAGCTGGTTATGATGGAAGCTGAGCTCAGAACTCTTCTCGCCGAAGTCAAAGCCGGAGAGAAATCGATCGACGAGGCTTTAGGCAAGTTAAAACACTTGCCTTTCGAGAACCTCGGCTTCGCCCGGATTGACCACCACCGCTCCATCCGGCAGGGTTTCCCGGAAGTAATCTTCGGTCGCGGCAAGACGGTCCAACAGATCGTGGCGATCGTCAAGCGTATGCTGGCCAATCAACATAATATCCTGATTACTCACTCCGATCGCGGCACCTTTCAACAGATCAAGAAGCTCGATCGAAGGACGAAATTCTACAAGGATTCAAAGGCCGTGGTTGTCTGGCGCGACAAAACGTCTCATGGAAAGGGCAAGATCCTCGTCGTGAGCGCGGGCACCGCCGACATCCCTGTGGCGGAGGAAGCTTTGGTGACGGCACAGGTGATGGGGAACAATGTCGAGAATCTCTACGATGTCGGAGTCGCGGGAATCCACCGGCTCTTGAGCGAACGCGACCTCCTGCTCAAAGCGCGTGTCATAGTTGTGGTGGCCGGCATGGAAGGCGCCTTGCCAAGCGTGGTCGGAGGATTAGTATCAGTCCCGGTGATTGCAGTCCCAACCAGTGTCGGCTACGGTGCCAGCTTGCAGGGGATTACAGCGCTTCTGGGAATGCTGAACAGCTGCTCATCGAACGTGACCGTCGTGAATATCGATAACGGTTTCGGAGCTGGTTATGTCGCCAGCTTGATTAATCGGCTGTAACTCATCTGCAATTCCCCAATCAAACGAAATTCTCATCTCTGTCTGGAGGCCATCTCTCGCCCCCCGCATATCCAGCCAGGGCAGCTGGACTTTTTGGCCGCTTCGGGGCGCTCGCCCGAGTACGCTGGGCTACTCGGTTCGCAGGATCTCACTGATGTCGAGTCGAGCAATGGGGCGAGTAGCTATCCAGATACCTATCGCTGCAATCAAGGCAATAGAGAGAACAGAGGCCACATATCCCGTGGCGTTCACGGATTTCGCGCCGTGGACCAGGCTCTCGAGTAGCCACCCGCTGAGGACAGCCCCGACGATTCCAGGAATGGCCCCCGCCATGATCGGAATCAAGCCTTGCCGCAAGAGGTTTATCCGGAGCTGCGACGGCGTAGTGCCCAGTGCCATACGTACACCCATTTCATGGGTTCTCTGGGCAACAGCATAGGAAACGATGCCATAGATGCCGATGACGGCGAGCAGCAACGCGAACACGGCAAAGCAAAGCACTGCAGTCCTGCAGAATTGTGGTCGGGCGAGAACATCAGACAGCCGCTGCTCCATCGTTTTTACGCCGAAGACCGGGACCTGCGGGTCCACCGACTGAACCGCGGTGCGGATCATCGCGAGGCGGTCTTGGGCGCGACCATCGACCCGCGCGACGAAGGTCGAGAAAAAGCCGCCTGGTGACTGGGCGGGAACAAAGATCTGGCTTGAGTTTGCCCCGTCGGTCATATAGTCCATCGCCTTGACCACGCCGACGATTTTCAAGGGAGGATCGTTGCCTATCGTAACTTTGCGGCCCAGGGCATCTGCAGGCGATCCGAACTCGATCGCGAACAGCTCATTGACCACAGCGACCTTAGCATTGCCTTGTACTTCCGCGGCGGTGAATTCGCGACCCCGCAGAATGCGTGCACCCATGGTTCGGAAATAGTCTGGGAATATTGGAACGAGCATGGAATTCTGCCTGGCTGGACGGCCATCCAGCCCAAATGGTCCCCCAATGAAGCCAGTGGCATAAATCGGGAGGAACTCGGTTTCGCTGGCGTTGCGTACTCCGGGGAGTCGTCGGATTCGGTCCAACGCTTCCTGGAAATAGGCCAGCCGGCGGTTGCCTAACGAATGGGTAGTTCCCTCCAGCGACACGTTCACCGTGACTAGGCCAGTCCAGTCAAACCCGCGGTCGATTCGCATGAGATTGGCAAACGCACGACCGAGGGAAATCGAAGCCGCCAGCAGGACGATTGTGACCATGACCTGTGCGGCTACCAACGCTTCGCGAATGAGCCGCGAGCTACGGTTGCCGGTGGAACCGCGGGTTCCGGGCGTAAGGACACGGCCAGCGTACAATGAGGGCAGAATGCCGAAGAGTAGCCCACTGAGGACTGACGCCGCGAGGGCAAAACAAAGCACACGACTGTCCAGTATTGAGTAAACCTGCGAGGCAAGTGCAGACGGCTGGAATTTTGCAGCGACGGAGGTAGCCCAGAAGGCGACCACCAGTCCGGTAATGGAGGCAACCATCGAGAGAAGGAGGCATTCTGTCAATAGTTGCTGCAAGAGGCGTGCCCGGCTTGCCCCAAGCGCGGACCGTATGGAAAGCTCAGTAGCACGATCTGCCGTACGGGCCATTAATAGGTTCGCCACATTCGTGCAAGCGATCAGCAGGATCAGCACCACGCAGGACATCAACACAAGTGAGGCGTTCTTTGTAGGGCCGGCGAGTGCGTCCCTGAGTTCGGTAATCCGTGAAGGAAATTGGATTTTCTGGAGAGGCGTGCGGTCGGGCCAGAGCCGATCGGCTTCGGTGGCGAATGCCTGGCGGGCTTGCGGCCATGTGATACCTGGTTTCAGCCGCGCGATTACCTCCCAGCCGTTGTTGCCAGGGCTGAAGGCTGCCGGCTTCCAGAGAACAGCCTTCCCTGGATAGTCAAACCCCGGCGGCGCGATGCCAATGACGGTGAGCGGGGTCCCATCAATTCGGACTGTGGAACCCAGGGCTTTCCGGTCACCTCCGAAAAGCGCTTGCCAGAGTCCGTAACCAATGACCGCGACAGCGTTGCGTCCCGGCGATCCCCAGCCCACCCCGTCCACATCATCCCCAGGCAAGAATCCGCGTCCCAGGATCGGCTGTGTACCGAGCACGGAGAAAAAATTCGAGGCTGCCTGAGCGACATGAGCTCTGCGCCATTCGCCCCCTCCACCCAGATTGACGTCGAGCGTCTCGAAGAGTGCGGTGTCAGCGAGATACGTGCTCTGCCCGCGCCATGCGTGAAATTGCGCTGTACTGTCGTGTGGCGGAAAGAAGTTGCGTAGTGAAGCCAGGCGTGCGGGGTCCTGAAAAGGCAGCGAGCGCAGCAACAACGCGTTCACGACACTGAAGACGCCTGTGTTTGCGCCTATGCCAATGGCGAGTGCCAGGATCGCGAAGCCGGTGTGCCAGGGACGGCGGGCCCAAAGGCGACGAGTGTACTTCGTATCCTGCCTCACTTCCCGAGACAACTGTAAAGGGACGGAGATCGCCAAATCCGCAATGAGGTGAATCCACAGGCGGCCCAGGGCAGCGGCGCTGCTCGATTCATTGAGTTCGTCGCGAAGTTGACGCTCCAACGCTTCCCCGTAGTTTTCACGAAAGCCGGCCGGATAGAGCTTAAGCAGCCTGCGATATAGCCTCAATGAGAAGGGTTCGTCAGGCATGCTTGGGAACCCCAAACTTTGCCTTGGCTAATTGCACCAACTCGCGCATGCGAGCCGCTTCCGCTTGCGCTACTTTGCGGCCATAGGAAGTGATTCGGTAGTAACGACGCCGTTCGTCGTCAAGGTGCGCGTCGGGGCGCGCCTCGGACTCTTCGATCAGCCCCAACTCCACCATTTTGTTGATCGATCCATAAAGCACGCCGGGCCCAAGCTTCAGCTTGCCCCCGGTGCGCAGAGAGATCTCCCGCTTCAGGGCGTAACCGTGGCGTTCGCCCTCGCCGAGGGACAGAAGGATGTGGAAGAAGGCCGGTGAAAGCGGGGTCAAATCCGTCGGGTCAGCTTGATCGTTGGCAGACATACTAGTACAAATTCATATATAGTATTACGCTAGCGGACTGGCGTTGTCAACGGCTGCATATCCTTCCCAGCCGGATATGAATAGCACGGCATTCGCAACCACGAGCTTTGCTTTTCAAGGGCGATTTTGATATTCTGGACAGTTAAGAAGCCCAAGGAGAACGCTTATGTCGGGACATTCAAAATGGCACAGTATCAAACACAAAAAGGCGGCGGCTGATGCCAAAAGAGGCAAGATTTTCACCAGTCTGATCAAGGAAATCACCATGGCAGCCCGCACGGGCGGAGGGGACCCGGATGGGAATCCCCGGCTGCGAACGGCCATCCTGGCAGCAAAGGCGGTCAATATGCCGGCCGAGAATATCAAACGCGCCATCCAGAAAGGCACCGGCGAACTGCCCGGACAGAGCTACGAAGATGCCACCTATGAGGGTTACGGGCCTGGCGGGGTTGCCATGCTAGTCGAGGTTGTCACGGACAACAAGAACAGAACAGTTTCCGAAATTCGCCACGTTTTTGCCAAGCACGGCGGCAACATGGGTGAAAGCGGTTGTGTGGGTTGGATGTTCCATAAGAAGGGGTACGTGGCTGTGGAAAAGTCCAAGAGCGACGAGGATACCCTGCTGAACATCGTTTTGGATGCCGGCGCAGAAGACATGAAGGAGAGCGAAGGGACATTCGAAATCTACACGGCCCCTGAATCGTATGAAGCCGTGGTCGAGGCGCTGAAAAAAAACCATATCGAGATCGCATCATCGGAGATCTCAATGGTTCCCCAGTCTTACACAAAGCTGGAAGGGAAGTTGGCTCAACAGATGATCAAACTCATGGAAGCACTCGACGACCATGAGGATGTCCAGAAAGTTCACGCGAACTTTGAGATTTCCGAAGCGGAATTGGAAGCAGCGGCCTCCTAAGAGCGGCCAGCAGTAGATCTTCGATACAGCTTTATGCGGGTTCTTGGTATTGACTGTGGCTCACGCGCGACGGGATTTGGAATCATTGAAAGCGACGAAGAGCGACATCGTGTTGTCACTTTTGGAGCCATCCAGTTTCATTCCAAGGATGCCTTCAGCCAACGGCTGGTTAAGATCCACACCGAAATCCAGAAGCTCATTTTGAAGTATTCTCCCCACGCCGCCGCAGTAGAAGATCAGTTCTACCTCTCCAATTTCAAGAGTGTGATGAAGCTTGGACAGGTCAAAGGCGTGGCAATTTTTACGGCGGCCGGCTCCGGGATACCTGTCTTCGAGTACAGCCCGTTGGAAATCAAAGGCGCCGTCACAGGGTATGGTCGCGCGGAAAAAAACCAGGTACAGGTAATGGTGAAGAACCTTTTGAAACTTGAAACCTTGCCCAGGCCCGATGATGCGGCTGATGCCTTGGCGCTAGCGATCTGCCATATTCATACGATGACTACCCGGCGCAAGATAGACTTAGCAGACCACCCAACTTCCCGGATTCTCAAAAACTTCGTTTGACTCGATGAACAGACTTCCTACTTTTGCCGTCTGCCTGCTGGTTCTCTGGTACTCTTTGCCGTTTTCTGCGGAAGATACGCCCTTGAAATTTGTCTGGCATAAGGCGATCCAGCAAGGAAGCATTGAGTTTTATGGTTTGGAACTCGATGGAAAAGGAAAAGGCAAGTTCAACTTCAAAAAGCGTCAGGAAGATGCGCTGGAAATTGATTTTGAGCTCAAGCCTGCAAAAGTCGAGACGCTTCTATCTTATTTCGTGCGCGCGGATTTCTTGAATGAAACTAAGAATTTCGTGAGCCCACGCAAAGTAGCTGACATGGGCTTGAAAACGGTGCGCTTTGAGAACGGTGCGAGGAAACGAGAAGTTACTTTCAACTACACCGAAGACAGAACGATGATGGATATCGTCGATTTCTTCGAAAATCTTTGTCAACAAGAAAAGTCTTTATTCGAGATGGGCTTGGCTCTGAAGTACGATCGTCTTGGAATCCCTAAGAAACTAGACGAGTTAGACAGAAACTTGACGGCCAAGCGTATCGTGGAACCAGAGCGGTTTGCTCCTGTTCTAGAGAAGATTTACCGGGACGAGTCCCTGATGAACCTGGCCAGAACCGAAGCAAAGAAGATTCTTTCCAAAATTGAGAAGATGCAGTCAGTGGCCAATTGACGTGCATACCGCCACAAATTGCTCTTGTGGCAAAGAGCTTAGCTTCTAACCTTGAGCGGTACAGGCTGAGGTCTGTGCTGACGTGTGTCCTATCAGAAATTCGTTGAACAACCTCTTCAGAAGTTCTACCATCCTTTAGATAGAATGGCGTTTCCGGTAAATCGGTTATTGGGGGTGGGGTCCCATGCGCCTCAGCACACTTGCTTCAGCTTGCGTATTCCTGCTTTGGTCAGGTTTAGAACTGCTTGCTCAAGATTCTCTCAAGTCGCAAGTTCTAAGATCGAGCCTCATCGAGGGCGATGTGACTTATTGGAGATCGGATCTTGATAAGTGGGTTGATCTTGGTGCGAACGCTCCCATTCTCGAGGGCGACAAAATTTGGGTAGGACGTGACGGCCGCGTGGAAATCGAGTTCGAGAGTGGAAGCACGCTGCGTTTAGCGCAGAACTCCGGAGCTGAGTTGACTCGCCTGGAGAGACGCGACGATTCTGGGCAAGTCGAAATCCAGCTCAGCGGAGGTTTGGCCACCTTTGAGATCTCTTCCGAAGAAAGAGCCTTCCAACTAACCGCACCTCTGTTTTCCGCCCGCGTTCTCAAGGCCACTAACTTCCGGGCAGAAGTAGACTCGGACGGCTCGGGGCGACTAGTTGTATTCGAAGGAGCTCTTGAGGTCGAGAGTCAGCAAACGAAGCTTATCCTATCGAAAGGCGAAACACTTCAACTGCTCAACAGTGATCCCAACCGATACTACTTGGGCACCGACTATGAATACGATGACTGGGACAAGTGGAATTCAGAGCGGGACGAATACCTGGCAACCATTCGCAGGGACACCAACATTCCGTACGAGAGCGGATGGAGTACCGCGGAGTTAGGGCAATATGGGTCCTGGTACCCGGTGCCGGACTATGGAACAGTCTGGAAGCCTAATTGCGACCCTAATTGGGTTCCTTTTAGCTCAGGGCGCTGGACGTGGTACGACTCGATAGGGTGGACGTGGGTATCTTTTGAGCCATGGGGCTGGGTTCCGTACCATTACGGAAGATGGGCGCATCTACCACGCTACGGCTGGTGTTGGGTACCCGGGGCGTATTCTTCATGGTGTCCTGGGGCCGTTAGTTGGGTCCAGGGTCCCAGCTGGGTAGCGTGGGTGCCACTGGCGCCTTTTGAGCCCTGGTCTCGGTGGGGGATGAGCGGCGGTGGAGTTTTCGTGTCTGCAAACCTGCATCGTTGGGGGACTATCTGCTATCTGCCGAACGACGGGTTCCTCAATGGCTCGTCAGGTCCCCGCCTTTCGAACGCGCGGCAACTCTTGGCCGGTGGACGAATCGTTTCGGGCCAGCCGTCTTTGACGCCAACGACAGCGAGTCGGCTCACCACCAGTGATACCTCTGCGAGGCGAAGATTCACGAATGAAGACTTAGAGGCCAGGCGGAATGTGAGGGATGGGATGATTCGGTCCACGGTCCCGGCTAATTCTCTGTCGGAGAAGCCGGCTTCGGAAGCTGCGCAAAGGGGCCAGATGGCCAGTGAGAGAGGAGTGAACGGTCAATCTTCGGCCTCCGGTCCCAGCGTTCGAGTAATTCATAGTGGCAGTGGAACAGGAGGTGCTTCCTCTACGTCTACCTCCAACAATGTCCGCATTTACACCAGCAGGAGCTCTGGCACCAATGATCTGCGCAGCGAACAAGCTGGCGGAACATTGCCTCAGCCTTCTTCGGCTCTTCCTTCCGGAGGAGAATCCGGTAGGGAACGAGTGTATCGAATCTACGGGAATCAAAGCGGCGCAAACCCCGCTCCCTCTGCCACCACACCATCTCGCGATTACTCGACGCCTCGACCCGCGAATACCGCGCCCTACAGTCCTCCGTCCAGAAACACCCCTGTTGTGCCCTCTGCCCCACCATCGAGGGTTCAATCTGTTCGTGAAATGCCTTCTGTCCCAAGACCTACCCCGCCAGTCTCAACCCCAGTTCCTTCGGCTCCCCGCGCAACGCCAACGTCCGGCAGCTCTACCGCACAGCCTTCAAGTGGATCGTCAGGTAGCCAGGAAAACAGATCAGCAAGCCATGGAAGGGCAAATCGCTAGGCTGTTCTGTTTTAGCCTTGCGCTGCCAACGCTTGGTTGCTGTCCGCACTCGGTCCGTCAACTGATGGAACACTTTCTCGACCGATTGCAGGCGAGCAGATCACTAACCTCTACTAGCGCCCTCTGGGTGGCCTTGCCTGCGTAGCGCACCGCGCACTGTGTCAAATGCGCAAGAGCAATTGTGAATGGCAATAATCAATAGATGACGATTCCGGCGTAACCGACTACTTCTTTCTTATTTCCGCTCACATCCCCTGAGGTTGCATATTTGATAAGTTCAGCCTGCCTAGGGCTTGACGACGAGGTTCCATGAAGCGTGGTGATGGTCGGTCCGTAGCCGCACATGCTAATTGACTCTGATCTTATGACTTCGTAGAGACCTTTCGGATCGAGGGCAAGTATCCTATCAATGGCCTTGCGGTCTTTCTTTCGAGTGATCTCATCCGACTCATAATGGTTCATGTCGCTGCTGGCAACGACAAGGACAGGCTCGCTGATCTCTGCCAAAGTCGCCGCAATGGCCTGTCCCAGTCTCTCTAGAGTCGCATATCCTCCAGCCCGAATGGCAATAGGGACAAATCGGATATCCCTTTTCAAGTAATACAGGAAAGGAAGCTGCACTTCCAGGGCGTGTTCAAATTTATGCGCTTCGGCATCCTCAGTGAGGAGATGGCAATGGTGAAGTAGTTTCCTGGCAAGCTCACTATCAATGGGCACCTTGCCCAATGGGATTTCCCATTCACCCGAAGACACGATTGAAAGCGGCGCGCCCAGTCCCGTATGATTTGGGCACAACAGGATCGCACGTGTCGCCGGTTCAATTCTTGCATAGACCGCTCCAGCTACGTGTCCGGAGTACATGTAGCCTGCGTGAGGGACGACGACCCCTTTGGCCTGGATTTTCCCCTCGGGCGCTCCCAGATACTCTGCCAGATCGGATCGGAGGGTCTTCTCGTTCGCCGGATAAAATCGTCCGGCCACAGCGGCTTTTCTGAGCATCATAATCTTGGCGCGAGAATTTCAGCGGCCGCCCGCAAACTTCAGCACCCTCCAATTACGGACGGAACACAGGAATGCTTTAAGCTGGAGAAATGGCATTAGGCCTGTGCAAGATCCAGTTCTATCCCTTTGAAGCTTGATATCCTTCTTTCGTGCGAACAACAACAGTCTTCACGGGAGTCCCATTTTCGTCGACCACATCCACCTTGACTTTGCGGAACTTTCCGTCCTTAACCGGGTTCAGTGGAAGATATCCGAGACTGTACTGATTCCTCAGTTCGATTCCAACCTGCTGTAAAATGCTTGGATACTCGCCCATGAACTTGGGAAACCAGGCTTTACCTCCCGTGCGCCGGGCAAAAGTGTTGAGCTGGTTGTCCGCCTGCAAGAAGGTCAACCGCGCTTCGCCACCAAAATAGCCGCGGGCGTCGAAAATTTCTCGCGCCAGCCCTGCCATGCCAATGCAGTAAATGACCGCATTGGTGTTTTGAACGCGCTTCAATATGGTATCAAAGGTAATCTTGCTGAAAGTGTCAATTCCAGTGCTGATGAGGAGCACCGCCTTCTTGCCGTCAACCTCCTCCAGCCGATCCAGGGTATCTTTGAGCGCGTCAAAGAGATTGGTTTCGCTGAAACCAGGGATTCGCAGACGAGAGAGCCCTCCGTACAATTCCCGTTTGTCTTGCGTGAAATCAACCAGGATCTCCGGCCGGAGATCATAGGCGACCACTGCCGCCCAATCTTCAGGCCGCAACATTTCCACGAACTGCGCGGCGGGCCGGACCACGTCATCGAAGTAGGTCCCAAAGGTGCTTGCGAACTCAAGTAGCATAACAACTGTCAAAGGGGCGGTCGTCGGGCTGAAATTGCTGATCTTCTGCTCGACTTTGTCCTCGTAAACGCGAAAATTCTTCTGATTTAGATTTGGAATAAAATTACCGCGTTTGTCCGTGACCGAGACATCCAAGTTGACAAGATCAATGTCTACCGAGAGGGTGAAGTTTTCGTCCGGTTTGTCCCCTGTGGGTTTCTTCGGAGTAAGGCGCTTTTTCTTAGGAGGTGCCTCTTTCTTTGGGCGAACGACGGTGTCGCTGTCCTGCTGGCCGGGACCTTCCTTTGGCGCTTCGGGTAGCTTATTCTGATCCTGCTGCGAAAAGCTAAGAATTCTTATGGACGTTCCAGGAAAGGAGGTCAGCAAAAGAGAAGTGCTCAAAAATACTCGTAAGATTCGATGGGCTATTCTGTTCATTGGGTTCTCCGGGATTGAATCACTACTTTGCTCAGGGATAGAGGTCTTTTTAAATCGTAAGGGAAACCTCTACGCTTCGTCAAGGCGAAGCGCAGTCGCCACGCGACGGCTCTTCTGAAGAGAATCAAAAGAGAGAGAAAGGGATGCCTCAGCCCCTCATTCGCCGAGCTGAAAATCGATGGCGCGAACATCCTGAAGAGCTTTCCGCATGTAGGCCTTGATTCTTTCGACCAGCTTTTTCTCTGAGATGCGAATCGCCTCGCGCGTGACGCCGAATTTGTCAGCAATCGACTGCAGAGTGAGGGGTTCCTCTGCAATCAGTCTCTCCAGGAGTATTGTCTTGTCTTTTGCAGAGAGGGTTGAAGAAAACTCCTTGAATCGGTCATCGATGAACTGCTTAAGTTCGCCGGCAGCTAGCCGGTCGTCAATGAGTTCTTCCGTCGAAGCCAAAGTTTCGAGGAGATACAGGTTGGAATCGTCAGAGACTTTTTCGTCTAGAGAAATATCGTGGGATTCGATGCTCCTTTGCACGGCCACAACATCCTCTTCGCTGACGTCCAAAGCCTCAGCCAGCATCTTGGGGGTGGTGGTGATACCTTGGCCTTCCAAACGCCGTTTTTCCTTTCGGAGATTTAGCAATACCTTTCTCCGATCATTGGTTGTTCCAACTCTTACAATACGAAAGTTGTCCAAGATGAATTTGATAATGTAAGCCTTGATCCACCAACTCGCATAGGTCGGCAGGCGGGTGCCGCGGTCTGGATCAAATTTCTTCACGGCCTGTAGCAGACCGATATTCCCTTCCTGAATGAGATCCATAAGATTGGCGTAGACTTTATTGTAAAGGAAGGCGATCTTGACCACTAACTTCAAGTTCGACGTCACCAGGCTGCGCGCCGCACTCAGATCTTGCTGGTCTCTGAAGAGTCTTGCCAGACGCTGCTCTTCCTCTTCAGTGAGAGGCTCGTACTTGCTAATCTCGAAGAGGTAGTGCCGTAGCGGGTCATACCTGGCGAGTTCCAAGTGACCTTCATGCTCCGTACCGCTTTCGGCGTCGGCCTCTGGTTCCTCCTCTTTGGGAGTCAACAACCCCGTGACAAGTGGATCGTCCTCACGGTCCAGTTCCAAGCCATCCAGATCCTGCTTAGACATGCACGTCCATCCTGATTGCTCTCCCAACTCACCCGACCGGTGGGCTGACAATTGGCTCTATGCTGGAAGCTCAGTGTAAATAAGGTCTTTACAGCTCTATATTCTTTTCGACACCGAGAGTCCCAACAAAGTATAGCATGAAGTATTTGCGAGATTTTATCGTTGGTCCGCCTCGGTTGACCTCCCGGCCATGATTCAGGCGGACACCCGAGGCCGCTGAGTTATTATGGAACTAAGTTTGCTTCGACACGGGCCGATATGTATAATCACGGCGCGTTGATCATGCCGTACTCAGAATTGCGCTTGCTCCTTCGACCAATCACGCTGGATCCGCATTCCGCCCAGTAGCTTACAGTTGTATTCAAAGAGATCTTCTGAGGCTTTGCTGTTGGAGTTGGCTTCGAGCAAGGTTCTGTTTTGTTTTTTTTGGGTCGCCCTTCACGCTCATTCGAAACCCTAGTTCTGTCAATGAGGAGGAGGCCGCATGAGTGCGTTGCATAAATTGATGTACCAACGAATTCTCTTTTGTCACAAATGTCATCGCAGCATGTTTGTTGGTTTGAACCGCCGATACTTTTGTCATCTTCTCAAGCATACGGCCATCAACAAACTTCTTATTCTGTTGGCAGTGCTCGGTCTCATCTCGCTCTATCCCTCGACCATTTCCATTATGTCTGCCAAGAAAATAGGACTGGCCAATTATGTTTCCGAGGCGGAATTCAAGCAGGAGAGAATTGTTCAAGCGATTCTGAAGCGGTTTGCCAATGCAAATGGCCCGGACGCAGGCAAACTGAGCAAGATTATTGTTCGGCACTCTTTGGAGAAAAAGCTGGACCCCAAGCTGGTGGCAGCAATTATCGTGGTCGAGTCAAGCGGGAATCCGTTGGCGATCTCTGGATCAAAATCGGTGGGAATCATGCAAATTCACCTTCCCACGTGGAGCAACGTCGTGGATTTTACGGAGAAGAATCCCTTCGATCCCGAGGTCAATATTGAGATTGGAACAGGTATTTTGGCCAACTATCTAAAGCGCAACAAAGATGTGCAATCGGCTCTGATGGCTTACGAAGGATCTCATGATATTGCTGAAAGCGAGTATTCGGCCAAGGTCATGCAGGTCTACCGAACGCCAGTTGCGCCTTAACAAAGGATGTGGATGTGGCAACAAAAAAGGCCCGCTCCGGGCCCTTTTGAAGTTAATAGGATGTATAGCCAAACAGCAAAAAGAAGCCTACTTCCCCTTCTTGACGGCCGCCTTCAGTTCAGCTCCAGCACTGAATTTTGCAACCTTCTTGGCTGCTATTTTCAGAGGGGCTCCTGTTTGAGGATTTCTTCCCGTCCTGGCCTTTCTTTGCGAGGTAGAGAATGTACCGAAGCCCACTAGGGTAACTCGGTCTCCCTTTCTCAGGGTTCCTGTGATCCCATCGAGCAAAGAATCCAATACCGTCCCAGCTTGAGCTTTCGAGACGCCGGCTTGCCCAGCGATCTTGTTGACCAGATCCCCCTTGTTCATAGAACCTCCGTTTCAAGTTGGTGAAACCCGCGATTGACCGAAGCTGGCGCATAGTTAGCATAGCGAATATGCCTTGTCAAGGCTTTTTTGGGTTCTTACGATCCGATCTTAAGGAGATCCTGATTGCTCTGGATGCAAGGCGGAGTGAGCCATTCAGGGCTTCGCAATATCCTCGCAGATGCGCCCGATCGGCACTCAGTCGACCTTGGAAGTCCATGAAGGAAGGTTTCCGAGCATCTCTGTTCCTCGAATGATGGCCTCGTTCTTCCGAGCGCTTAGGAAACTTTTACATTATGCAATGATCAAACAGTGTAATTGTTACCCGTCTTGCAAGAGGATCTTTAATGCGAAAAAGCCTGGGCCTCATCATCTGGGTTCTATCCAAAGGGATTTTCCTCGCGTCGATGAACCGATCAAACTTTGGCGAAATTCGTGCACGGGTCCTGCCCATTAACTGATAAGTGTCGTTCTGCCCTGAGTAAGCCACAATTCGGAGAGGTCGTCTCACTCATGATTGACCGGAATTGCGTCATATATAGAGAGGGGAAAGGTTTCTGCTGGTGTCCGAGTTCGGCTTGGAATCTGTCTGATGAGGAGTTGTGCCCTTTGTGCAAAGTGAAGAACTCTGAGATCGTTGAGAAGATAAAGGTCGTCAACGTGTCACAGTCCAAAGTGCTTTCGGCTCGCAAACCTTGACTCCGGCGTTATCGCCCCAGATCCTTTTGATGCCTGGTTTTTCAGATCGTTCTTCTCTCGCCAGCGCCCTGTAGACAACCTAAGATGGTTCGATCGAGGCCAGATATTGGCCCACGATGGTCCTCCCCCTGTGTGTCTCGGCGCGCTTCTGAGAATTGATCCAAAATTCTCTATTCACCTGCATCGAAAAGTTGAGAGCTCCTCTCTGGAGTTCCTTCGCTCAAGGAAGAAGCCCTGACTGCTTCTCGGCCGACTCGTTGATTTGAAAATCGACGTTTCGAGTCGTCTTGCCTTTGTCAATTTCCACCAATCGTGTATCGAAGACCCGAGTCGGCTGAAAAGTCTGGTTAGGATGGGTTTTCTCGGGATTGGACAGGAGAACCAAGACATACTTGCCCGGTTCGACTCCGCCTATCGTAAAATCTTCAGAAGTGAGATCAAAAAAGGTTTTGGTGTTCTCCTTAACGCTGATCAGAATCAGATTCAGTTTTTCGAGCGGGTATGTGGGACTAGTGGTAGAAACTTTTCCGGAAATCGACCCGCCCATTGCAAAGGTGAAATCAACCCCTTCGATTGCGTCGCCCTCTGCCAGGTCAAGTATGCTTTCGGTTGAGCTTTGTGCGGGGAGGATATTGGGATCCGCGATCTTGGGAGTCAGCCGGTAGCGCCCAGGCGGAACGCCGGCAACCTCAAAAGAGCCGTCCGATTTGATCTTGAAACTCCTCTCCCCAAATCCGTCGAGATCAGGGCTGATGCGCTTCATAACGACGGCGTCTGCGGCAGAATTGAATTGGTAGTCTGGCTGATCGATCTTCAGACGTCCTTTAACCCCACCTCCCAAAACCAGATTGAAGTCTATGTCTTGCGCCCAGCCATCTTCTTCCAGCATCACCCTGTCTGCATGTTCGAGACTTAGCTTGTCACGGTAGAACGTCCTTACCAGCCGCTGGTCTTGCTTTGGGAGAGCCGTGTCAACAACGTATTCCCCGGGTGGGACATCTTCGATTAGATAATGCCCCTGCCTATCGGTACTCACCCTCGGAGGATTCAACAAGGTCGTTGTGGCTTCTTGGAGAATCACCTCCACACCGAAAACAGGTGTGTTGGAATAGCGGGATCGAACGGTCCCGGAAATCTTGCCTCCCACGACTAGGGAAAAATCAATTCCTGTGATATGGCTTCCCGAACCAATGCGGAGGGATTCGGACAGTTCTCGGTCGAAACGATCACGGTAGTACTGAGTCAGGTAGCGTCTCCTGGGCTTTAGGGAACCTGTGGACTCCTTGAGAGATCCTGCCTCAACGGTGTAGAGCCCATCTGGGAGCCCGCGTAATGTGTAGAATCCCTCGGCATCTGTATAGGTGTAGATGGGCCGCTCAGATCCCTTCCGCCTTTCGGCAATCACCCTTAGACCCGATATCGGCTCACGATTTTTCCTTGCATAGACGCGACCCGAGATGATTCCTCCGTAGCGCAAGCGAAAATCGATCCCCGTGATTCGCTGCTGACGCTCAAGACTCAGAGATACTGACTGCGCAAGATCAAGCGCGTCATCAAAGTAGACGGACACGTAATTTTCATCCAGCAGAACAATATGAATCCTGTAGTGATCGGGAGGCAGTGCGCGAAGAACATAGCGACCATCAGGATTGGTGCTCGTCGAAACGCTGAAGTTTGAGGCCTCGGCATACACCTTGAGTCCGTTAACGGGCAAGCCGTCCACGCGACGACTTACCGTCCCGGATATCGATCCTCCCGCCTCCAAAGAGACATCGACAATAATAAATGACTGGAAGGTGGGTACGTCGATCACTTCTGGTTCTTCGCGCTCTGTCTCGCCGTAGAACCGGGACATGTAGTTGGAGTCAGGAACACTGACAAAAACCTTATACTTTCCACGTAGGAGCTCCAAATGATATTTCCCATCACCACCTGTCTTATCCAAAACTTCCCGCTGGTTCTTCTGCTGAGGGATCGCTCTTATAAGGGCTCCTGCGATGCCGAGCTTGGTGTCACGGTCTGTAATCCGCCCGACAATTTCAGCGCCGTAAGCATGAGGGAGCAATAGGAAAAAAACTAGCCAGACTGTCTTGAAACTCAATGTCTGTTTCTGGGGCATAACACGAAACCTCCCGGGCCTGAGATTTCTATGAATAGAAATTATAGCACTTGAAGATGAGAATCCTTTCGGGTTCATCGCCGATCGGTCGAGTCAATGTTAGCCATGGCGTGCGAGGAGGTCATTCAGGACAACGTATAGCTCGTTCCCCTCGTTGCCGGCCGCCAAGCTGGGGGAATCTTCCATAGCTTGCCTAAGCTGTCTAAGATCCTCGAAAGTGTCAACGTCCGATCTGATGGCAAGAGACTTCCAGCGCACTCCGTGGAGGCGCATGAGATCGAGGGTTTGCAGATACACTCGAGGACTTCCCCAGTCAATGCCTTTGAGGACGGCCGGAATTCTGGCTGAGAAACCAATCAAGTAATAGCCTCCGTCTGCGGCTGGGCCAATGACGACGTCGCAATGAGACAGCTCATCGATGGCGTACCCAATTTCCCTTGCGCTCAAGAGTGGAGTGTCGGTTCCAATAAAGATCACCTTCTTGAATCCTTCGTCAAATTTCCTTGCCAGCGCATTCACCAGACGCTCTCCAAGATCTCTGCCGAGCTGCGTTTCAACCTGGACATCTGGGGTTAGAGCGAAACCCAAACTGTGCCGATGGGCGTCTGCCAAGCTGCCCGTGAGATAGAGGACTTTAGCAACGTCTGCATTCTCCTGGGGCCCAAGCTTCGCCAGGGTGTGCCGTAACAAAGCATTGTGCAAGATTAGGCACTCCAGGTCGGACAGCGGAGGCTGCATCCGAGTCTTAACCGTCCCGACGACCGGGGCCTTTGCGAAGATGACGAGTGCCGTTACGGGACTTTTAGGGGGGGATCCCACGCTACCCTTTCCGACGCCGGCTCGGCTTAGGAAAATCCAACTCTTCCTAGACCACAGCCGTGGGCCAATTCTCAACAAAACATCATGGTAAACGATGGGAGGCCTGGGTTCCCAACGCAATCTGGGAGCTGACTCGTAGAGACCTGATTGGCAATGAGCGTACCTCCGAGGGATGGCTCCCCGGTGACGGCTTGAGTCGCTCCGCACAATCCAAGTCGCATTCCAATAAGGCAGCTAACTACAGCCTTTCCAGCCTGTCCTTCCCAAAAGGGCAAGGGGAGGGTCGATTTTTGACGGGCTGGGAACAATTTCAAGGCTACGGTGTCTAAAACAAACCAGGAGTGGTCTCCTTGAATTTGTATCAACGACTTGCTATCTTATGATGTAGGAGTCGGGTTGAGAGCCCGTATGCCAGTCGGGAGAACAAGTCTTGAGCAACTTTGAGATAGGCTTAGGCTTCAGAGAGAACGAAGTAGCCTTTGTAGATCGCCTCCAGGTGGGTTCAGAGGAGGCTTTCGAAACCCTTATGGACCTATACAAGGCGTCAGTCTATAACATTGCTTACAGGGTGCTAGGAGACTCTTCTGAGGCTGCTGATGCTGTCCAGGAAACGTTCCTGAAGATTTATAGGGGAATCAAAAGTTTCCGGGGAGACTGCGGACTCAAAACCTGGATCTATAAAATCGCAATCTCTGAAACCCTCAATCGCCAGCGCTGGTGGAACCGCTGGCGTCGGCGGGTTTCCGTTTCACTGGATGAGCCACTCGTGCCCGGCGAGGGATCACCAGTCCGTTTCGAGCCGCGGGATTCTGGTGCGAATCCTGAAGCTTGTTTTGCCGCCAAAGAGACTGAGCGGGCCGTGCAAACGGCTCTTCGTCATCTGAGCCTTGAGTTCCGACTCGTGGTGGTCCTGCGGGACATCGAGGGATTGTCATACGAGGAGATTTCAGACACACTCGGCATATCATTAGGAACCGTCAAGTCAAGGCTATGGAGAGGCCGACTGGAGCTGAAACGGGAGCTTCGCGAGTTTGTTAACGGACGTCTGGCTTGAATAGTGGGATGGAAAGCACCATCGTTGGTTCTGAGGGAGGATAGTTATGGAGTGCAAGCAGACGCTCAAGCTTCTGAATAGCTATGTGGATGACATGCTCTCCTGGGAGGAAGTCGTCTCAGTTGACGAGCATCTGCACATCTGTTCACAGTGTAGCTATGAGCTCCACCAATTGAAGACCCTCAGACAGCTGATGCGGTCTATGAGGCGTCAGCAGCCTCCAACGGATTTGGCTCTGAGAACACAAATAAGAGCTTCAAAACAGGATATTCGTCTCGTGCTCGAGCGAGCCTTTGCCAAAGTGGAGGATTTCCTGCGGCCGATTGCGATTCCCGCCTTCAGTGGCGTTGCCCTCACGGTGGTGTTTTTCATCATCTTATTGAGCACCTTATTCACCGGGGCTAACCTCAGTGCCAGTGACAGAGACATTCCATTGGGCCTTATTACGGAACCTCGAGCGCGATCGCTCTATATGTCTCAGTTTGTTCAATTGGGGAATCTTGTCTCGCTTCGGGAACCCATCACCGTGGAGACCTATGTCGGAACGGACGGGCGAATCATCGATTACAAGATTCTGAGTGGTCCTCGAGATCGAGCGACGGTTCGCAGTCTCGACGAGTTCTTCTTCTTCGAGGTTTCGTTTGATCCAGCCACCTCGTTCGGTCGGCCGACTCACGGCAAAATTGTCCTATCCCTCCTCTTCTTTCCAACCTCAAACAACGAAATCGATGTGATGGGCTGAAATCGTCACCCAGCTTAGCCCTTAGATCACGCTGGCCGCTCCCTTACAAACGTCTCCATAGGGTAGATCACCTTTGATGCTTCTGCATAAGCAGCCCGACGAATTCGCTGTCAGGGCGGGCGCGAAAATACCACGACGAGAAAGAAATTGACAGGGTCCCTCAGGGCGTCGCTCCTCGTGTTGATACCTCGGTCTGAGTTTGACCAGGCCGCGGTCCGGCCTCAGCTGTGCATTCTCTTTACAGCGTGTGAGTTTTTAGTATAATTGATGCTTTGTGGTTTGCCTCTGATTCGGCAGAGAGACCGCTGCTTGTGTCACGTCCCTTCGCAATCATCATCAAACAACCCAATCCGGGTTCCAGCGTAGCAAGGAGGTAGTGTGATCGAAGTTGACCATTTAACGAAGCGATACGGCAGTGTCAAGGCTATCGAAAACATCACTTTCGGGGTAGAGAAGGGAGAAATCCTGGGGTTTCTTGGACCTAACGGAGCTGGTAAGACTACCACGATGAGAATCTTGACCTGCTTCCTGCCAGCGACTGAAGGAACGGCCCGCGTAGCTGGATTTGATGTTTTTGACAGCCCGATGGACGCTAAGAAACATTTGGGTTACCTGCCGGAGAATCCGCCGCTTTACCAGGAATTGAGCGTGGATTCCTTTCTCGACTTCGTCGCCAAGATCAAGGGAGTCGATTCCCGTGAGCGCAGGAGGCGAATCGAGGAGGTCAAGGATCGAGTTAGCATCAAAGAGTACAGCAATACCCTCATCAAGAATCTGTCAAAGGGTTATAAACAGCGGGTAGGGCTGGCTCAAGCTCTCATTCATGACCCGCAGGTGTTGATTCTGGACGAACCGACTGTTGGATTGGATCCTAATCAGATTATCGAGGTAAGGCAACTCATCAAGAGCCTCTCGGGAGATCACACGATTATTCTCTCCACTCATATCCTGCCCGAGGTCAGTATGACGTGCCAGCGAGTTGTGATCATCTCGAAGGGCAGAATTGCCGCCATGGATACGCCGGAAAATTTGACTCGGCAACTCCAGGGAGCCGAGAGAATCTACTTAGAGGTGAAGGGTCCGGAAAGTACGGTTAAGACCAGAATCAAGGAGATTGAGGGTGTTTTGCGAGTCGAGTCCACTAGGCTCGATGGCGACGAGGCCTACTCCTTTTCAGTTGAGACCGAACTCAAGCAGGACGTCAGAAGCAAGGTTGCGAGGAAGATAGTGGAAAGCGGGTATGATCTCCTCGAACTGCGAGCGATGAGCATGAGTCTTGAGGAAGTATTCCTGCAACTGACAACAAAGGAAGAGGGGGTGCGTGGTCAATGAAAAACGTATTAGCCATCTTTGAGAAAGAGATGAAATCCTATTTTGTTTCCCCGATCGCTTACGTTGTTCTGACCGTTTTCCTCGTCATCTCAGGGTACTTCTTCTACAACATTCTAACCATCTTTATGGAGCGCTCAATGTTCGCCGCGATGCAGTCGCAGCAGTTCGGCGGGCCTCCGCCATCGATTGACGTGCCTGCTCTCGTCAGCAGAAACTTCTTCGGTGTTCTCAGCACGGTCATCTTGTTCATGCTTCCCATGATCACCATGGCTACCTTTGCTGACGAAAAGCGCCGAGGCACGATGGAGCTGCTGATGACGTCTCCGATAACCAATCTGCAGGTGATCCTTGGAAAGTTTCTTGGCGCACTCGCCTTTTTCTTCCTCATGCTTGTGCCCACTCTGTTCTATCAAGTCTTCATCCTGGTCTACAGTTCCCCCAGGATGGCATTTGGTCCCATCTTTTCTGGTTACTTGGGGCTGTTGCTTCTCGGGGGATCCTTGATTGCCTTGGGAATCTTCATTTCCACGCTGACGGAGAACCAGATTGTGGCCGCCAGCGTAACCTTCGGAGCATTTTTGATCCTCTGGGTCATTGATCTGTCAGCGCGTTCCGGTGGGACGGCTCTTCAGGAGATTCTCAGCTATTTATCGATCCTCAATCATTTTGAAGACTTTTCGAAGGGTGTTATTGACACCTCAAGCGTGGTCATCTATTCCAGTTTCATCTTCCTCGGATTGTTTCTGACCTTCCGATCCATTGAATCTCTGAGATGGAGACAATAGCACCATGAAATACCTGAAAAGCATTGTGGGACTGGGTCCGTTCCTGATCATTGCGGGTTACATTTACTACTCCGTCACGAACTGGAACGTATGGGTCCAGGTAATCCTATACACCGGAATCGCTTTGACGCTGATCATGCTGGGCCTCAATTTCGCTCAGATCAAAGCCAGTTTTGGAAAGCGCTCCGCCCAGTATGGCACCAACACAGTGGTGATGACGCTGATCGTTGTTGGAATTCTGGGGATGATCAATTTCATTGGAAAGCGTCACCATAAGCGAGTGGACCTCACTACTGCCAAGCTGTACAGCCTTTCCGACCAGACCGATAAAATCGTGAAAGGTTTGAAAAATGAGGTCACCATCTATCATTTTGCGAAAGAGTCGAGCCCAGCGATCACTGATCTACTCGCAGAGTACAAAGGAATCAACCAGGGCAAACTGAATTTCAAGGTCATCGATCCGCAAAAGGACCCCGGCTTAGCCAAGAAATTTGGCGTCCGTAGTTTCGGAGAGACTGTCGTGGCCTCGGGTGAAAAGCATGAAAAAGTCGAGGCCGCCCAAGAGGAGGCGGTTACGAATGCCATTCTGAAAGTCACCCGAGAGAAAAACAAAGTCATCTATTTTACCCAGGGGCACAACGAGGCAGACACTAGCAACAGTCAGGAGGGACGAGGCTACGCGTCGGCCAAGAAGGGCATCGAGAATCAGAATTATGAAGTCAAGACGGTCAATCTTGCAACGAGCCCCTCCATTCCGGCTGACTGCTCCGCTCTCATCATTGCGGGGCCAAAAGTAGCTCTTTTGCCAACGGAAACTGCCTTGATTGACAAATATGTCGACTCCGGGGGCAAGCTGCTGTTGATGCAGGATCCTGACACAGATGCCGGTCTCGACGAGCTTCTGAAGAAGTGGAAGATAGCTCTCGACAGCGACATCGTCGTAGATTCCAGCGGCTTAGGACAGCTTTTCGGAATGGGACCTGCCGCTCCTCTGGTTTCAACCTACGAATCCCATCCCATCACCAAAGAACTGACTAATGGAATGACCTTTTTCCCCCTGTCTCGCTCATTAAAGACTGTTGACAATTCTTCTTCTCAATTTGTATCGAGCATCTTGTTCAAGACGTCAGAAAGCAGTTGGGGTGAAAAGAATCTTAAGAGTGGATCTGCAGAGTTCAATGAGGGAATCGACGTGAAGGGCCCCGTTGCTCTGGGTGCCGTGAGCACCAAATCAATTGCCGGAGACGAGAAGGAAAAGAAATATGGCAAAGAGGCCCGTGTTGTCGTGATTGGCGACTCGGATTTTGCCAACAACAGTTACATTCGAATGCAACGCAATGGTGATCTGTTTCTCAATACGGTGAGCTGGCTGGCCGAAGACGAAGACCTCATCTCAGTGCGCCCTAAGAGCCAGGAGAATCGAACCGTTCAAATGACCGAAGGTCGGTCGACGCTGTTGAAGTGGTTGAGCTTGATCTTTCTGCCCGGCAGCATCTTAATAATGGGAATCTTCGTTTGGGTAAGGAGAAGATAGTAGATGAAATGGAGGAATCTTGGAATTGTTGCCCTTGCCTTCTTAGCCCTCGGAAGCTATGTCTACCTTTATGAAATCAAAGGTGAAAAGAAACGAGAAGAGGCCTCAGAGAAAGAAAAGAAACTGTTCCAGTTCGAACAAAAGGATATCGCAACACTGACGATTAAGCCTGGGAACGACGAGTTTGTTCTCCAAAGGGACAAAGACGCCTGGAAACTGGTCAAGCCTATTGAAGGGAAGGCAGACAAGTCAACGGCCGACAGCGTTGCAATTGATTTGGCTTCCGCCAAGACGGACCGGGTCATCGAGGAGCCGAACACGGATTGGAAAAAGTATGGTCTGGCTCCGCCTGCAATCAAGCTTTCTGCCAAGCTCAATGACGGGAAGACTTACGATCTTGAGCTTGGCGAGAAGGACTTTACCGACTCCTCTGTTTTCGCCCGAATTTCCGGACAAAACAAGGTTCTTGTTCTTCCGTCTTCTTTGTTGTCCAGCACTAGCAAGAAGCTTCTTGATTTCAGAGACAAGTCAGTCCTTGAATTTCAAAGAGACCAAATCAAGGAAATGAGCATTGCATCGAAAGACAAGGAATACCGATTCGAAAAAAGCGGAGAAGATTGGTCCGTCAAGGAACCTTTTCAGGCGAGAGCAGACCGCACCGAAATTAACTCGATCATTAGCGACCTGGATTTTGCCAGAGTTGAGGAGTTTGTGGATTCGCCGAATTCCAATCTGAAAGTTTACGGACTGGACAAACCGGAAGAGCGAGTCGACCTCTTACTGGGCGACAGCCGTGCCAGAAAAACGCTGCTAGTAGGGAAGAAAATCGATAGTCTCTATTACGCCAAAGACGACTCCAGGCCTCCCGTTTTCAAGATCAAGGAGGATCTCTACAAGAAACTAAGTCTGGATCCCCAGAAGATCCGCGACAAGAAGGTAATTCGATTCGAGCGAGCAGACTTAACTCAGATTGAAGTAAAGGCACACGATAAACTCCTGTCCTTTTACAAAGGGACCGACGACAAGTGGAAGGCCAGTAAACCTGACGCCCAAAAAGACAAACCGATTATCGAGTATAAGATATTCTGGCCGATCGAAGACTTGGAAGGAAAGGAGCTCATAGACAATGCCAACCTCAAGGATCCCAAGTACGGTTTTAGCCAGCCCGCCGTGGAGGTCAAGCTGACCGACAAAAACAAGAAAGTTACTGAGATTGTGCTAGGCAAGCTGGACAAAGAACAAGTGTACGTCAAAACGAACGCGGCACCTACAGTTTACAAGGTCGACAAGAAAATTCTTGATGACCTGAACTTTAAGATCGAGGACCTCTTGGAAAAGAAGTGAACTCGGGTCTGTTCGAACGGTCATCGACTGTGCCACCGGAGGCGGATTATGTCGATTAGCCCGGAGCTTTTGGAGATCTTGGTTTGTCCCCTCTGCAAAGAACCTGTAGCTCTCACAGCTGACGGAAACGGCTTGAAGTGCGCCCAATGCAAGAGGGTGTATCCGATTAAAGACGATATCCCGGTCATGTTGATTGACGAAGCAAAAATCGAGGAGTAGTCAGGTTCGTTGCAGATCAATCATCTCTCCCTTCGTACCTAAAAGGTTCCTCAGGATTTCCTGCGCTCAAGAGCGGCAAAGTGGATCCAAGCATCAACGGTCCGTCTGGTTCACAGAAAACCCGCTCCGACGGTATGTGCTTCCGAATGTCGGGTAGTTCCCTCCCGGGCTTGTCGAGCCGTTCAATATGAGATTTTGGCATTCACTGACACGTGGGGCAAAGCTCATTCTGATCGCGAATTCAGCCTTTGCCCTCATCCTCGTTCTTGTTTGCTTCCACTTAATCTCCCCGAGGCCCAAAGTGGCGAACCCAATTCAATCCTCATCCACGCGGCTCGTCCAAAACTTGATGTCACAGCGATCCCTGGCCTCCATGAGTCTATGGGATGCTCAGCTTGAACAGGCCGAAAGAGACACAGGCTTTGTCGCGGAGGTGGCCTCCCATATTTTTTCTCATCCGCAAAGCTTCCGGCTTGCCGCCCAGCCGGGAGAGTACGACTTTGATTCAGCTAGCGGACTTTACGGATCTCTACGAAACGATGGCACCTCAGTGCTGCTACTGAGCGCAGAGACTCACCTCAGTCCTGAAATTCTTCACGATATTCGCCTGTCAGAATACCTAAACCCTGTGTTCAAGAGCATCATGTCGCTTAAGTTGCAGTACTCTGAGATCAGTTTGTACACAACCGATTCGCTTTTGCGAAGTTATCCTTGGTTTGACGTGAAGCAAAGGCTGGCCGGTGGGCTTTTGAAGAAGGATTTCAAATCGGCCGAGTTTCCCTTTTTTGAAAGTGCAAGACCTGAGAAAAACGCCCTCAAAAAGCCTGTGTGGACTTTGGATATGAGGCAGCGAGATAGAAAACTTGGGCAGGCCATATGTGCCGCCCCGTTTGATTCGAGTGGCCTCTTTAAGGGAACAATAGCGCTAACGGTAAGCCTGAGTAAGATTGCAGCGAGAAGCTTCTCATCCGTGGGACCTCAAGGCGAGATCATGCTGTTTTTGAACGGAGAGAATCAAATCGTGAGTCTTGATGACGCCGCCAACTCAGATTTAGCTCCCCAGATCCAACAGCTGGTCCAGGACCTGCCCAAGGAGAGAGATAGCCACTTTGAACAGGTGGCTGATTTCTACGTGCAGAGCTCGCCGTCAAGAGTTCTCCCCTTGACGTTGATTTCCTTATTGCGAGATGTTCAGGCGATAAAGCTTGGACTCACGTCGCCGGTTCCAGTCACAAGCCAGAGTCGTCCTTGGATCCTCGGCACTGTTGGTGCTTCTGTGCTGTTGCTTCTCTTGAACTCTTTCTGGGTCATACGAACTCAACAAGGTATTGCGAGCTCCCATCGTCAGTTGTCCCAGTCCCTTTCGGCTTTAGCGGATCTTGATCTTGATTCTGCCTTCACCCGAAGGCCAGGGGATCTTTTTGAAAGACTGGACAAAGCGGTGCAGTCCGTGAAAGACCGTCTGGAGCTACTGGCGGCGGAAAGAAAAGAAGAAGCCGCGGAAACCATCCAGCCGACTGAAGCGAATCCCCAATTGTCCGTTGCGGCGGCTGCAGAGCTCGAGATGATTTCTACAAGATTCAAAGTACTTAGTTGCTTTGACGCGAGAGAGACAGTCGAGGTCTGCTTGTCTAGGCTGGCAAAGCTTTTGGCCGAAATATTTCAAGTTCAGCGGGTTTGGTTTCTGTTCTACTCTCCGGCGGAAAGGCTGCTGCGCACCTCGGTCACGGGTCACATTGTACCCAGCGCAGCTTTGGATCCGCCTGCCATTCGATTGAATCAAGGGGGTCTCTTCGAAAAAGTCGTCGGCTCGCCACAGATCTTCTGGGCCAATTGCATCGGTGAAACGCCGACCGAATCTGATTTCGTGAATCGACACATTTCGAAAAATATTCTCATTTGTCCCTTAGGTGATAGCCAAAACGTTTTTGCTCTTTTGGTTCTCGGGGATAAGACGGGCGATTTTAGTAACCAGGATCGGGACCGCTTTGCAACTTTGCGGGAGCCGATTTCCAGCGTCCTGAAAAATCTGATGCAGTGCGAAGGATTTCGCAAGATAGATTTGCTGAGACGTGCATACTGTGCCGAGTTAACCAAGGCGATCGAGACTCCGCTGAACCGCATTCGGGGTGAGGTTCAGTCTATCTATTCGCGCTTGGGCCGGTTGACTCCCTATTACAAACAGCACTGCGAAACTATTTTGTTCGAAGTGGGAAGATTGTATGAGATCGGCCGTGAAGCCAGTGAGCTTGGCCTGGATTCTGGAGAAAGCGCTGATAGTGGCGCCTGAATGCGACAAGCGAGGGAAGGCGTCAGTAATTGGGGGACAGGGTTGGTAGCCGATTCGTCTTGGATTTGTGCTCTCGACATACAAAGGCTCGCGACGTGGTCATCAGAGCAGACCTCGCAGCGCTCCGTAGCCAGGGCACAGAGGCAGAGGGGAATTTTCCTTGAAATTGGATAAAGCGTTCACTATGATGGCCCCATTTTGACAGCCTTTAAGTGCAGGAGAATCCTGTGGCTTGGTACGAGGAGCTGTTTAACGAAGACTACGATCGTGTCTATTTCCCGACTTTCACCCAAGAGAGAAATATTGCTGAGGTCGATTTTCTGGAGTCAGTTCTACAAATCCCGAAGGGTGGCCAGGTATTGGATCTTGCCTGCGGCCATGGACGGCACTGTCTGGAGCTGGCAAAACGGGGCTATGCGGTGCTGGGCATCGATCTCTCCCCGCGATTCATTGAGATGGCAAGACATAGTGCGAAGGAAAATGCTCTCTCGAACGCGGAGTTTGTCGTCGGCGACATTCGAGAGAGCTATTTCGTCAATCGATTTGACGCGGCCCTTTCCTACTTCACGAGTTTCGGCTATTTCCAAGACGAAGAAAACCAAAAAGTTCTAGACAACGCGGCCAAAGCTCTGGTGAAAGGCGGAATGTTCTTGTTGGAGACTGTTAACCGCGACTGGACGATCCACAAGGTCGAGCACCAACCGCGCCGTTGGGATGAAGTGGAGGCGGACTTCTTCATGTTGGAAGACATCAGCTTCAATGCCCATACCTCGCGCATCCACACCAACCGGATCATCTTCGACAAAGGCCTACGCCGATCCATGGAATATGACATCAAGCTCTACACGCATGCCGAGCTAGAAGACATGCTGGAAAGAGCCGGCGTCCAAATCGTGGCCACTTTCGGCGGTAAGGACCGGTCAGCGTATTCCGTGTCTAGCCCGAGAATGGTCATCGTCAGCAAAAAACAGTAGCCCTTTGCCAATACCGAAATCGTATAGAGTCTTTGCACAATTGCGTGACGTCATGTCTCCTCACACTGCCCCTCTCCCCCCAAAAGAAGTGGGCGAAGCAAGAGCGATCGAGTTCTTCCTTCGCCATCGAGAGCCCAGGCAAGGTCTATCGGCTGCCGAAATTCAACATAGAATCTCTGAACTTGCTCATGAACGGTTGCTCCAGCCTTCGTGTCGAGAGAGCCGGGTATCTCTGATTTTTTTTGCCGTTTTGGCGGCATTCCCTCTCCAGGGGGCGTCCCACGATCCTGTCCGAGGAGAGAACGGAATGGTCGTCTCCGCCGATGGGTTCGCTTCCAGAGTTGGCATCGAAACCTTGAAGAGGGGTGGGAATGCGGTTGATGCAGCTGTAGCCGTGGGATTTACTCTGGCGGTTACCCACCCGGCCGCCGGCAACCTGGGCGGTGGCGGCTTTATGATGATACGCCTCGGCCGAGGCCAGACGATTTGCATCGACTATCGCGAACGCGCGCCACTTGGAGCCAATGAAAATACCTATCTCGACTCAGCCGGCGAAGTGATCCCCAAAGCCAGCACGCAAGGCTGCCGCGCGAGTGGTGTCCCCGGAACCGTAGCTGGTCTTTGCTATGCCCTAACCCGATATGGAAGCCTGCCTCTTCGGGAGGTCATTCAACCTGCCATCGACCTGGCTGAAAAGGGATTCGCCGTGAGCTACCACCTGAGTGAGTCGCTCAAGGAGTCATCCGGGCTCCTGCAGTCCTGCCCTGAATCAGCGCGAATCTACTTGAGAGATGGAAAGTACTTTGAGCCTGGTGAAACCCTCCTCTTAACTGACCTGGCTTGGAGCCTCAAAATGATTCGCGACAGCGGCGCGGAGAGTTTTTACAAAGGGCCGATCGCTCAAAAAATAGACAACGCTTTCAAGGCGTGCGGCAGCTGGATTACAAAGGAAGACCTTAAAAGTTATCGTCCAATCCTGCGAGTTCCAATCACGGGCAGTTATCGGAACTACGGCGTTATCACGGTACCACCGCCAAGCTCGGGTGGCATTGTCCTGCTGGAGATGCTGAATATCCTGGAGGGTTACGAGCTGGGAGACCTGGGAGCGGGTTCATCCAGGGAGGTGCATTTCGTTACCGAAGCAATGCGACGCGCTTTTCGGGACCGGGCAGAACTTTTGGGAGACCCCGATTTTGTTAAGATCCCAGTGGCACAACTCATCAGTAAGCGCTATGCAGCAAGACTACGGGAAAGCATTCTTCCTGACAAAGCCAGCTCGAGTCGGTTGCTATCATCGCGAGATCTTCCAACGGAGTCTCAAGAGACCACGCACTTTTCCGTCGTGGACAGCGAGGGCAACGCTGTTGCAAACACCTACACCCTCAACGGAAGCTACGGGTCAGGCCTGACTATTCCGGGAACGGGTATCTTGATGAACAATGAAATGGACGACTTTACGATCAAAGGGGGTATGGCTAACGCATATGGGCTCGTCCAGGCTCAAGCTAATGCGATTGCCCCGGGGAAGCGTCCGCTTTCTGCAATGACACCCAGCTTTGTCACAAAGGATGGAAAGTTGTTTCTGGTCATTGGCAGCCCCGGCGGTCCAACCATCATTAACACGGTGCTGCAGGTCGTTCTCAACGTCATCGATTTCGGCTTCACAATTCAAGAAGCCATCGACGCCCCACGGTTTCATCATCAATACCTCCCAGACGAGCTACGTCTGGAGAAGCGGGGATGGGTGCGCGATGTTATTACGGCCTTGGAAAACCGTGGCCATACGACCGTACTGCGAGGGTTCATGGGCGATGCTCAAGGCATCCAACTTGATCCGCAAACAGGCATCCTTTGGGGCGCTTCCGATCCTCGAGGTGATGGCCTTGCGCTGGGATACTGATCTCAGCCGCTCAATGGCGCGGCAACCTGTCCACCGATGAGCCAGCAACCCGGTGCCTCCAACCATGGGTTGGGGGTTTCGCGCCACGATGAATTAGCGCGCCGCCTCAATCTGTTCGATGCCACGATGATCATCGTGGGCAACATCATAGGAGTTGGAATCTTTACCACGACAGGTTTGATTGCGGATGCCCTTCCTAATCCCACGTTGATCATCTGTGTGTGGATTCTCGGCGGCCTGTTAACCCTATGTGGAGCTCTGACCTATGCCGAGTTGGGCGCAGCCCTGCCTCGCGCCGGAGGGGAGTATGTCTTTGTAAAAGAGGCTTATGGGCCTCTCTTCGGATTCCTGAATGGCTGGACGTACTTTTCCGTTGTGAATCCAGGCTCGATTGCTGCGCTGGCCATAGGCCTCTCTTTCAACCTCCAACGTTTCTGGCCAAGGATCTCGCTGACGGCGGACCTTCTGAGC
>Ga0075423_10000370_pt1 | contig 35236 bp, 28 predicted proteins | sample SoiMethybrSBSTD2_FD_80114 | JGI IMG/M metagenome (GOLD analysis project Ga0075423, IMG submission 80114) | Bulk soil microbial communities from a Populus tree surrounding site in Tennessee, USA - Soil MetaG P. TD hybrid SBSTD2 | ecosystem: Environmental > Terrestrial > Soil > Tree plantation...
GCAACCAGCGTGCCGGTCGAGGAGCCGACCAGAAGGCCTTCGCTGCGCAGGATCGCGCGCGCGACCGCGAATGATTCCGCGTCTGGGATGCTTTAACCCTTGCGGCACATCGAGAAGTCACAGATCTCGGGGATGAAGTCCTCGCCGATGCCCTCGACCAGCCAGGACCCGGCCTTGCCGTAGCGGCCCGTGTTCACCTGGTCCGCGAGCACCGAGCCGTCGGGGTCCGCGAGGATGATCTCGACGGACGGCAGGCGATCGCGGAAGAATTGCGTGAGCCCCGTGATCGTGCCGCTCGAGCCGATGCCGACGACGACGGCGTCGATGTCGCCCTCGAGCTGCTCGAGGATCTCCGGCCCGGTCGTCGTGCGGTGCGCCATCGGGTTGTCGGGATTGCCGAACTGGTTGACGTGGTAGTAGCCGTGCTCGCGCGCGAGCCGCATCGCGAGGTCCTGGTAATACTCGGGGTGGCCCTTCTCGACGTCCGAACGCGTCAGGATCACTTCCGCGCCCATTGCGCGCAGGTTGAAGATCTTCTCCTGGCTCATCTTGTCCGGCAGCACGAGCACGACGCGATAGCCCTTCTGCAGCGCGACGAGCGCGAGACCGAGGCCCGTGTTGCCCGCGGTCGCCTCGATGATCGTGCCGCCAGGCTCGAGCGCGCCGCGCTTCGCGGCCGCCTCGATCATCGAAAGCCCGATGCGGTCCTTGATCGAGTCCGCCGGATTCTGCAGCTCGAGCTTCAGGAACAGCCGGCATGACCCGGCGTCGAGCTGCCGGAGCTCCAGCATCGGCGTCCTGCCGATCATCTCGAGCACGTTGCCGTAGACCTGCATGGGTGGTTGTCGCCCTTGTCCGGGGACGCTAGTGTGCCGGGATTGTAACGGGAGTGGCATGGTGCATAGACAATTGATCGCGGCGGGCCTGCGCGCGCTCGCCATCGCCATTTTCCTCGTGCCTATGCCCGCAAAATCCGGCGAATCGCCGCGCGTCACCGACGACGCCCGGCTGCAGGCGGCGCTCGAGGACGCGCGCACGCGTTTCCTGCCGGTGGGCCGCCTCGACCGGCTCGACGTGACCGTGCTCCTCGCCGCGAAGCACGGGTCCTGGCGGCGCGCGAGCGTCGGCGGCACCACGCCCTGGTACCCCGCGAGCTGCGTCAAGCTCGGCTATGCGATCGCCGCGACGCACTGGTGCGAAGCGCAGGGAAAGCCGCCCGACTGCCTCGACGAGCACGTCGGGCCGATGCTGAGGGTTTCCGACAACGTCGAGACGGGCTTCGTCGTCGACGCGATCACCGGTGCGCCGAACGCGCCGGCCGAAGGCGCGGACTACGATGCCTGGCTCGCGAAGCGGCTCTACACGGAGAACCTGCTTGCGGAGCACGGGCTGCTCGCCGGCCAACGGTTCATCAACAAGACCTACCCGACGAATTCCGGCGAGGAGCCGACCGGCCTCGAGGCGCTCGCGCGCGAGCGCCGCGGCCGGAACATGATGCACGCCGACGGCGCGGCGAGCCTCATGCTCGCGCTGGTCTCCGGCGAGTTCGGCGTGCCCGCCGCCGAATACATCCGCTCGCGCCTGCGCCGTCCGCTCCTGTCCGAGCACAGCAGCATGGGCGGCGGGTTTCCCGAGGGCACGATCTACGAGAGCAAGATCGGCGACGCCTACGACACGCTCGCTGAAATCGTGCATGCCGAGCTCCCCGACGGCCGGCGCATCATCATCGCGGCGTTCTCGAACGGGCGCGATCCCGAAGGTCCCGACGAAGGGCAGGACCTGACCGCCCTCGCCGGCTTCTCGAAGCTCCTCCTGGAGCGGCTGCCGCCAACCGATGACTGACCGCGCGGAACGGCTGCGCGGCATCACCCTGATGATCGTTGCCGTCGGCGTCTTCGGCGTGATGGACGGGCTCATGAAGGCGCTCTCTGCGACCTACCCGCCGATGCAGATCGCCTCGCTGCGCGGCGCGAGCTCCCTGCCTTTCGTGCTCGTGACCTGCCTCGTGACCGGCCGTTTCGCCGACCTCCGGCCGCGCCGCCTGCACCTGCATGCGCTCCGCGCCGTCGTCTCGATCGCCATGTTGTGGAGCTTCGTCTTCGCGCTCTCGCACATGAGCCTCGCGAATACCTATGCGATAACGCTTTCGGCGCCGCTCCTCGTCGTGCCGTGCGCGGCGCTCCTGCTCGGCGAGCACGCGGACCGGCACGTCTGGGCAGCAATCCTGGCCGGGCTCACCGGCGTCCTCGTGATGCTGAAGCCGAGCGCTTCCGGGTTCGTCAGCGTCGCCGCCCTCGCTGCCGTCGGCTCGGCGCTCTGCTGGGCCATCGTTGTCGTGATGGTGCGCATCCTCTCGTCGACGGAGAAGACGGCGTCGATGGTGTTCTGGTTCCTGTTGATGCTGGCGCTAGGCGCCGGCGTCCTCGCGGCCCGCGGCTGGGTCACGATCGCCGCCGAACACTGGCCGTGGATCGCGCTACTCGGCCTCGCCGGATGGGCCGCGCAGCACCTGGTCACCGAGGCGTTCCGCCTTGCCCCGGCCTCGACGGTCGCGCCGTTCGAGTACCTGTCGATCGTCTGGGGCGCCTGCATCGACTGGGTCTTCTGGCGCGCGGTGCCGGGCGCGCGCATCCTCGTCGGCGCCGCGATCGTCGTCACGGCGGGCCTCTACCTAGTGCATCGCGAACGCCGGCGGATTTGAGCGCTAACGCGAGAGGTCCCGGATGAGGCTGCGCCACTGGATCACGGCGCCGTCGATCGACGCGACCGGGATCCGCTCGTTCAGCCCGTGCGAGAAGCTGTCCTTGTTGTTGATGAAAAGGCCGCCGACGCCGTAGCTCGGCACGCCGATGTTCCGGAAGTAGAGGCTGTCCGTCGCGCCCGCCGACATGGACGGCACGATCGGAAGGCCCGGAGCGCGGAGGTCGATCGCCTTGCGCAGCGCCTTCATGACGTCATCCCGGAGCGGCGAAGCCTCGCTGGGCTTCGGTTTGCTCACGAGCTTCACCTGCGCCTTCGGGTCGTCGATCGCCTTCACGAGCGTCGATTGCACCGACTCGACGGATTCGCCCGGAAAAACGCGGCAGTTGATGTTGACGGTCGCGCTCTGCGGCAGCGCGTTCGGCGCGTGGCCGCCGCGCAGCATCGTCGCAACGCAGGTCGTGCCGAGTTGTCCGACGTACTCGGCCTGGGAGTACAGGAGGTCATAGGCCTCCTTGTCGTCGGGGTTGTCCGCGTAGCGCAGCATCGCCTCGCCGGTCGGCCCGGGCGTCAGCGGGCCGGTGGCCTTGAAGTAGGCCTTCGTCAGCTCGCTGAGCCTCGCCGGGAATCGGAACGCCGCGACCTTGTCGATCGCGCGTGCGAGGTCGTAAATGGCGTTGGTCGGCCCCGGCCGGCTGCTGTGACCGCCAGGGTTCGTCGTCGTGACCTCGAAGTCCATGTAGGTCTTCTCGGCCGCCTGCATCGCGTAGACCTCGGGCTTGCCTTCGTCGTTGAGACGCGCCCCGCCGGCGTCGCTGTTGAGGAGGAGCTCGGCACCCTTCAGCTGCTGCGCAAGCGCGGCCGTCGTCGTCTGGGCCGTCTCCTCGTCGCCGGACAGCACGATGATGATGTCGCGTTTCGGCTTGTAGCCTTCCTTCTTCAGCCAGAAGACCGCGTTCATCGAGGTGACCAGGCCGAACTTGTTGTCGTTCGATCCCCGGCCGAACAGGAAGCCGTTCTCGACGACCGCCGTGAACGGGTCGCGCTCCCAGTCCTCGCGCTTCGCCACGACGACGTCCATGTGCGACGCGACGAGGAGCGGCTTCAGCTTCGGGTCGCTGCCGTGGTAGACGGCAGTCAGCGTCGCGGTCTCCCCCATCTGCGTGACCTTGATGTCCTCGTCGGCGAATCCGTGCGACTTCAGCTCGCCCGCCAGGTATGCGGCGTAGGCCGGTACCTGCCCCTCGCCCAGCACGGTCTTGAATCCGACCGAGCGCTTCAGCATCCCGAGCGAGCTCGCGGAAATGTCGGCGGGAATCGCCGTGTCCTTGGCCGAAGCGGCGGCGAGCGGAACCAGGAGCAGCAGGATGGCGCCCAGGCGGCGCCCGGAAAGTGCGGCAATCATGGAATCAGTCCCTTGCGGCAGGTGCCGACATTCTGAGGTAGAGTACGCGCGATCCGCAATCGGGGGGCCGAGTGACGACGATCACCGTTCTTCTCGCCGCGCTCGCGGCCCTCGGCGTCGCCTTCACCATCGCCTTTCTCCGCACCGCCATCAGGCGCGGCGAGCTCCGCACGGACCTCGAGTCGATCGGGCTCGGCTTCGTCACGAATTTCTTCGACACGCTCGGCATCGGCTCGTTCGCGCCGACGACCGCCTGGATCAAGTTCCGGCGGTTGGTGCCAGACAGCTTCATCCCGGCGACGCTGAACGTCGGGCATGCGCTGCCGACCGTGGTGCAGGCGTCCATCTTCCTCGTCATCCTCGGCGTGCACGTCGATCCGACGCTGCTCGCCTCGTGCATCGGGGCGGCGGTCCTCGGCTCGCTCTTCGGCGCGCCGCTCGTGGTGCGCGCGCCGGTGCGCGTCGTCCAGGGCTTCGTCGGCTGCGCGCTCCTCATCTCGGCGACCCTCTACGCGATGCGAAACCTCGAGCTCATGCCGCACGGCGGCATGGCGACGGCGCTGCCGTCGCCCGAGATGTTCATCGCGATCGGCGCGCACTTCGTCCTGGGCGCGCTCATGGCGTTCGGCATCGGGCTCTATGCGCCGTCGCTGATCCTCCTGAGCCTGTTCGGCCTCGACCCGCGGCTCGCGTTCCCGATCATGATGAGCGCCTGCGCCTTCCTGATGCCGACGACCGGCTTCAGCTTCATGAAGACCGACCGGATCAGCATGAAGATCTGCATCGGCATGACGATCGGCGGCATACCGGCTGTGTTGGTCGCCGCGCTCATCGTGAAGGAGATGCCGATGGTCTGGCTGCGCTGGGGCGTCGTCGTCGTGGTCCTCTATGCATCGACGCTGCTCCTGCGCTCGGCATTCAAGGGAAACCAGGTCGCAGTCGGGGAGTCAGCATGAACCGGCGGGATTTCTTCCAGTCCACGCTCGCCGCCGCGGTCGCCTGCGCGCTCCCGGCTCCGCGCCTCTACGCGCTCGACCAGGCAGCCTCGCAGGCCGCGGGCGGCATCGCCGCGGTCAAGCTGGATGGCAGCGCTACGGTAATAGAGCAGGCATCGCTCGCCGAGCTGAAGGCCAGCCTTCGCGGGCCGCTTCTGCTCGCAGGCGATCCCGGCTACGACCAGGCGCGCCGTGTGCTGAACGAATCCATTGACCGCCATCCGGCGCTCGTGGTGCAGCCGACCGGCGTCGCAGACATCCGTGCGGCGGTCGATTTCGCGCGCGAGCGAGAGCTGCTGCTCGCGGTGAAGTGCGGTGGCCACAGCCCCTCCGGCAAGTCCACCTGCGAGAAAGGCATGCAGATCGACTTGTCGCGCTTCCGGGGCGTGCGCGTGGACCCCGAGGCCAGTCGCGCCTATGTCTCGGGCGGCAGCCTGCTCGGCGAGGTGGACCATGAGGCACAGGCGCTCGGACTCGTCACGACCTGCGGGACCGTCTCGCACACGGGAGTCGGCGGCCTGACGCTCGGCGGCGGCTTCGGCCGCGTCGCGCGGCGCTTCGGGCTTGCGCTCGACAACGTGATGGCCGTGGACATCGTCACTGCCGACGGCCAGCTGCGCCACGCCAGCGCCGACGAGAATCCGGACCTGTATTGGGCGGTGCGCGGCGGCGGCGGCAATTTCGGCATCGTCACGGACTTCGAGTTCGCCCTGCACCCGATGCAGCGCCAGGTCATCGGGGGCGACATCGTCTTCCCGATTTCGCGGGCGCGCGAATTGCTCGAGTTCTACGGCGAATACAGCGGGAGTGCGCCGGACGAGCTCTATACGGATGCCCTCATGGCGGCGCCGATGGGCGGCAAGCCGGGCGTGTTTATCATCCACGTGTGCTATTCGGGTCCCGCCGGCGACGCGGAGCGATTCCTTGCGCCAATCCGCAAGCTGGGCACGCCGCTCAATGACGGCATCAAGGCCCAGGAATACGTCGCGATCCAGCGCGCGGACGACCGCACCGACCCGCGCAACCAAGGCACTTATCTCACTTCCGGCTTCATCGACGGCTATACCGCGGACTTGGTCAAGGCGATCGCCGACGGCTTTCAGCCCGATCCGGCCCGCAGCACAGCGCTGTTCTTCCAGCATTCCGGTGGCGCGATTGGTCGCGTCGCGCCCGGCGCGACAGCGTTTCCGCACCGGCGCTCGACCCACAACATGCTGGCAGCCGTGGTCTGGAACCTCGACAGCGACCGCAAGCCCCATGTCGACTGGCTCAAGGGCTATTGGTCGAGCCTGGAAAAGTTCACGGACGGCTGGTACACGAACGAAAGCGGCGACGAGTCGCAGAAAGTCCGGGACGACAACTACCAGGGCAACCTGCCGCGGCTGCGCGAGATCAAGAAGAAGTACGACCCGGGCAACCTGTTCCGACTTAACGCCAACGTACAGCCGGCCTGAGCGGCCGCCGCCCGACGACGGCGGCCGCTTCGCGGCATGTCGCGTCTAGAAGGACTTCGTCACCCGCACCCCGAGCTCGCTGGCGTCGATCGACTTGATGACCAGCACGTAGTCGGTCACGTTGAGGCGCGCATTGTCGTAGCGCTCGTCGAGCACGTTCTTCCCGTAAGCGGACACGGACCAGTCGCCGTTCGACGGCTCGTAGGTGACGTCGAAGTTGAGCAGGTCACGCGAATCGATCCTCGTGAAGCGGTCCGGATCGGATGTCGGCTCGCCGTACATGTCGTCGCGGTACGACCAGTCGACGCGCGCCGTCAACGTGCCGCCGCCGACCGGGAAGGTCACCTCGGGGCTGATGGTCGCCGTCCATTCCGGAGTCAGTGGCGCGACTGCGGCGGGATTCGGGTCGTGCACATTCGCGTCAATGTAGCCGAGGCTCGTATGCAGGCGGAACCAGTCCGTCGCCTGCCAGATGCCCTCCCACTCCACGCCCTGCGAGGTCTGGTCGACGATGATGTTCTCCGTGTTGAATCCGCCGCCGGGGATCGCGACGCTGACCTGGTACGGGAGCTTGGAGTAGTCGGTGTAGAACACCGCGATACTCATCTGCAGGTTGTCCAGCGGCGTGCCCTTGAGGCCGACCTCGTAGTTGAGCGCCGTCACGTTGTCGTTTGCGACGAAGCAGTTGGGCCGGCTCACGTTGCCCGGCTGCGTGAAGTCGAGGAAGCCGAACAGGCAGAACGGCCGCGGCGGATACTGGCCCGACTGATAGCCGCTCTGGATCGTGCCGTACACGTTCATGCGGTCGCTCAGCTGGTAATTCGCGGACAGGTCTCCGCTGACCTCGGACCAGCTGCGCGAGTTGCTTTCGATGATGAGGCCCGAGTTGATGTTGGTGCCCGCCTCCTTGTCGTCGCTCGTGTAACGCAGGCCGACTGCCACCCGGAGGTCTTCGTTCACGTGGTAGCCGACGTTGGCGTAGATCGCCTGGCTGTCGACAGTCTGCTTCAGCAGGAAGTCGCCCGGGCCGCCGAGGAAGATCGTCGGGTCCTGCACGTTCTTGCCGTTCTCGTGGAACCAGTAGAGGCCCGCCACGTAGTCCCAAGGTCCCGTATCTCCCGTCAGCTGGAGTTCTGCGGACTGCTGATCCGCCCTGCCCTTTTCCGGGAAGCTCAGGAAGTCGTCGAAGAAGCCATCGTCGTCGAGCCCCGCCTTGTACTCGGAGTGCCGGTCGCTCAGGATGAGCTTCGCAGCCATGTTGTCCGCGATCGCGTAGTCGACGGTGAGCGCGACCCCGCTCGCCTCGTTGGTCACCTCGGTCTGCGACTCCTGCCCGGTGTTGTTGTTGTACGGGTTCGAAGCGGTGTCGGAATTGCGGTATCCGGCGTTGAACACAGCGCCGTTGTGGGCCACACAACCCGGGTCCGTCGGGAAGGCCGCCGGGTTCGCGCGGCAGGCGGCCCCGAGCTCGTTGATCAGCGTATCGTAAGGACGGAGGCCGCCGTCACCATTGTCGCCGTCCGCGGTCAGGAGGAACGACAGCTTGTCGTTCGGGTGCCACTTCAGCGCGACACGCGCGGAAATGTCCTCCATCTCGGCGACTTCCTTGCGCGGATTCTCGAGCTGCGTGAAGCGGCCGAGGCCGTCGCGATGCAGGAAAGCGCCGGTGACGGACATCGCGAACTGGTCCGAAAAGGCCATGTTCGTGTAGAAGTCGGCGTTCAGCCGCCCGCGGGTGCCCGCGGTCAACGATACGCGCCCGCCGTCCTCGTCGCCGGGCTGGCGCGTGATGATGTTGATCGCGCCGCCGATCGAGTTCCGTCCGTAGAGGGTCCCCTGCGGTCCACGCAGCACCTCGACGCGCTCGATGTTCGCGAGGCTCCAGTTCTGGCCGACCTGGCGGCCCAGGTAGACGCCGTCCACGTAGACGCCGACGCCCGGATCCGTCGTGATCAGGTGATCCTGCAGGCCGATGCCGCGAATGAAGGGGTTCGCCGAAGAGACGTGGCCGGCCGAGAATCCCGTGACGTTCAGGTTCGGCACGAACTTGCCGATGTCGGTCAGGTCGGAGATGCCCTGCTTTTCGATCGTGTCGGCCGTGAAGGCGCTGATCGCAACCGGCACATCGTAGATGCTTTCCGCACGCTTCTGGGCCGTGACGATGACGGGCTCGAATACGGTGGTCTGCTCGTCCGCGGCGGAGGCCAGTCCGGCGAAAAGGCAGCCGATCGGCATGGCGCTCGCCATGAGCGCGAGATTCTTCTTGTGCACTGCGAAACCCCCTATGTCGTGTCGAAGTCTCGCGATCATAAACCTCTTGCCACAGGCCATGGCTATTCCTCGCCGATGTCCTCGTTCCAAAGGCCGGGATGCTCGCGGATGAAGGTTGCCAGCATGTCGACGCACTCGGCGGAGTGCAAGTCGACCACGGTGACCCCGTTTTGCCGCAGCCAGTCGATCCCGCCGGCGAAATTGACCGATTCGCCGACGATGACCGTACCGATGCCGAACTGGCGGACCAGGCCGCTGCAGTACCAGCACGGCGAAAGCGTCGTCACCATGACCTTGTCCCGGTAGGACGACTGGCGGCCTGCCTTGCGAAAGGCGTCGGTTTCGCCGTGAACCGAAGGGTCGTTCTCCTGCACGCGCCGATTGTGGCCGCGTCCCATGACCTGTCCGTCCGCATTGAACAGCGCCGCACCGATCGGGATGCCGCCTTCCGCGAGGCCCATGCGGGCTTCCTCGATCGCGACCGCGAGCATCGCGCCGTAATCCGCGCTCATCCGGGCGGCCGGCGCATCGGGTTGTTGGGATGCGTGGTCCAGTCTGCGGCGCTGGGGTCGATCGGACGCCCGGTGCGGGTGTCGACGCCCGCAGTCAGCCGCTCCATCGTGATGCAGTCGACGACCGGGCAGACGCTGACGCAGAGGTTGCAACCGACGCACTCCTCGTCGATGACTTCGAAGTGCCGCATGCCGCCGACCGTATGGGTGATGGCCTGGTGGGACGCGTCCTCGCAGACGATGTGGCAGCGACCGCACTGGATGCAGAGGTCCTGGTTGATGCGGGCCTTTACGACGTAGTTCAGGTTGAGGTACTGCCAGTCCGTCACGGAGGGAACGGCGCGTCCGACGAGCTCTCTGACGCTCTTCATGCCTTTGTCGCGCAGGAAGCGCGAGAGACCGCTCGTCAGGTCGTCGATGATCTTGAAGCCGTAGACCATGGCGGCAGTGCAGACCTGCACGTTGCTCGCGCCCAGCGCGAGGAAATCGACCGCGTCCCGCCAGTCCGTGACGCCGCCGATACCCGAAATCGGCAGATCACGCGTTGCGCGGTTCCGCGCGATTTCGGCGACCATGTGCAGCGCGATCGGCTTGACCGCCGGCCCGCAGTAGCCGCCGTGCGAGCCCTTGCCGTCGGTCGCGGGATACATCGTGAGCGAGTCGTAGTCGACCCGCATTATCGAATTGAGGGTGTTGATGAGTGACACTGCGTCGGCGCCGCCGTCCTTCGCCGCCTGTGCTGGACCGAGGATGTTGGTCACGTTCGGCGTCAGCTTGATCACGACCGGCACGCGCGCAGCCGATTTGCACCATTCGGTTGCCTGCCGGATGTATTCCGGCACCTGCCCAACTGCCGAGCCCATGCCTCGCTCCGACATGCCGTGAGGACAGCCGAAATTGAGCTCGAGCGCATCGGCGCCCGTGTCTTCGATCATCGGCACGTACTTCGCCCAGACGTCGGGCTTCATGGGCAGCATGACCGAAACGACCAGGGCGCGATCAGGCCAGTCGCGCTTGACCTGCCGGATCTCCGCGAGGTTCGTGTCGAGTGGCCGGTCGGTGATCAGCTCGACATTGTTGAAGCCGATGACGCGGCGGTCATTCGAATGGATCGCGCCGTAACGCGGACCGCTGACGTTGACGATCGGCGGGTCCTCGCCGAGCGTCTTCCAGACGACGCCACCCCAGCCCGCCTCGAAGGCGCGGTTGACGTTATAGGCCTTGTCCGTCGGGGGCGCGGACGCGAGCCAGAATGGATTCGGCGATCGGATGCCGATGAATTCGGAAGCGAGGTCCACCGTGCCGTTCGTGTCGCCGGGCCCGTTCATCGCCATCACCGGCCTGAACGGAGGTAATCGTCAATGGCCTGCGCCGCGAGCTTGCCGTCCTGCACGGCTGTCACCGTCAGGTCCTTGCCGCCGGCTGCGCAGTCTCCGCCCGCCCACACGTTGTCGAGCGAGGTCCTGCGCCGCGCGTCGACGGCAATGCGCCCGTCCGCGACGCCGAGAACGGCGCTGGATGCGCCGAGTGCGTCCCAGTCGATTTCCTGGCCGATGGCCTTGAAGACGATGTCCGCATTCATGGCAAAGGTTTCGCCCGTGCCCTCGAGGCTCCCGCCCGCCGCTTCACGCGTGCACTCGAACTCGACCCGACTGACGCAGTCCTTGCCGACCAAGCGTACCGGCTTCGCCCAGTGCCTGATTCGGACGCCGTGACTCAATGCGAGGTCCTGTTCGTACCGGCTCGCGCCCATCTGCTCTCGGCCGCGACGATAGACGATCGTCACATCTTCGGCGCCGAGAAGCCTGCACTGAACTGCCACGTCGATGGCCGTCATGCCGCCGCCAATGACGACGATCCTGCGGCCGACCGGCAGCCGGGTCTTGTCCGGCGCCTGCCTCAACTCGGCGATGAACTGCACGCCATCGACCACGCCCGGGAGGTCCTCCGAGTCGAGGCCGAGCCGGTTGACGCCCGACAGGCCGACCGCCAGGAAGACCGCATCGAAGTCCCGGCACAGCTTCGCGAGGGACAGGTCCCGCCCGAGCGCGACCCCCGTGCGCACCTCGATGCCGCCGATGCCGAGGATGTATTCGACCTCACGCTGCGCAAAATCCTCGACCGTCTTGTACGCGGCGATGCCGTATTCGTTCAGGCCGCCGAGCTTTCCGTCGCGGCAGAATACGGTGGACTCATGACCGAGCCAGGCGAGCCGATGTGCGCAGGAAAGCGCGGCTGGCCCGCCCCCGACGATTCCGATGCGCTTTCCCGTAGGCGCAGCCCGTTCGAAGACCTGCCTGCTCGCCGCAAGCACCGGATCGGTCGCATGCCGCTGCAGCAGGCCGATGTCGACAGGTTTGCCTTCGTACCTGTATCGGACGCAGGCCTCTTCGCAAAGCACCTCCGTCGGGCAGACGCGCGCACACATGCCGCCCATGATGTTCTCGGAAAGGATGGCGTAGGCCGAGCCCTCGATATCGCCGCTGCGGATCGACTGGATGAAGCGCGGAATGTCGATGCCGGTCGGGCAAGCGGCAGTGCAAGGCGCCGCAAAGCAGAAATAGCAGCGATCGGCCGCGACCAACGCTTCCGATTTCGACATCGGCGGATGCAGGTCCGAGAAGTTGCGCTCGATCTCGGCGGGCGTCACTCGGCCTGGTGCGATGTCGGGGCCGTTCAAGTTCGCCTGACGGCCGTTGGCCGTGCGAGCTCCGTCTGTTTCCTTACGGCATCGTAGTAGGCGGGGTACGGCGGGCGATCAATGTGGCGGCCTGCGCCGCGCTCGACGCGCAGTTCCCCGTCCGAGAAAACAACCTTGCCGCTGCTGATCGTATGCGAGGCCCGCCCGAGGACGGCCATGCCCTCAAAGATGTTGTAGTCGACGTTCTGGCGATGGGTCTTCGCAGAAATCGTCTTGCTGCCCTTCGGGTCCCAGATTACGAGGTCGGCGTCGGCGCCGACGGTCACGCTGCCCTTGCGCGGATAGATATTGAAGATCTGCGCCGCGTTCGTGGACGTGACGCGCACGAACTCGTTGATCGTGAGTCGTCCCGACCCGACGCCGTGATGCCACAGCACTTCCATGCGGTTCTCGATCCCGGCCGTGCCGTTCGGAATCTTCCGAAAGTCGTCGCGGCCCGCGGCCTTCTGCGGGGCGCAGAAGCAGCAATGGTCGGTCGCGGTCGTCTGCAGATTGCCGGACTGCAGGCCGCGCCACAGCGCGGCCTGGTGCTCGGAGGAACGAAATGGAGGGCTCATGACATGCGCCGCGGCTCGCGTAAAGTCCGGATCGCGATACACCGAGTCGTCGATGAGGAGGTGTCCGGCGAGCACCTCGCCGAAAACGCGCTGCCCCTCATTCCGAGCGCGCGTAATGGCCTCGAGCGCCTGCCGGCAGGACACGTGCACGACGTAGAGTGGGACTCGCAGCACTTCTGCGATCCGGATGGCGCGGTTCGCTGCTTCGCCCTCCACTTCGGGAGGCCGTGACAGCGGATGTCCTTCGGGGCCGGTGATTCCAGACCTGAAAATTCGGTCCTGCAGCGTGTAGACGAGCTCGCCGTTTTCGGCGTGCACCGTGACGATGGCACCGAGCGTGATCGCCTTCGAGAAGCTGTTCACCAGCGTCTCGTCGTCCGCCATGATCGCGCCCTTGTAGGCCATGAAATGCTTGAAGCTGTTGACCCCGCACTCGCGCACGAGCGTTTCCATGTCCCTGCCGACGGACTCGTCCCACCACGTGATTGCGACATGGAAGGAATAGTCTGCGCAGGCCTTCTCGGCCCAGCCGCGCCACTGGCGGTAGGCCTCCATGATGTTCTGTTGCGGGTTGGGAATGACGAAGTCGATGATCATCGTCGTCCCGCCGGCAAGTCCCGCGGCCGTACCGGTGTAGAAATCGTCGCTTGCGACGGTCCCCATGAATGGCAGCTGCATGTGCGTGTGCGGAACGATGCCGCCCGGCATCACGTACTGGGAGCCCGCGTCGACGATCTCCGCGCCTGACGGATCGAGGTCCGGCCCGACCGCCGCGATGCGCCCGTCGCGGCACAGCACGTCGGCGCGGAACGTCTGCTCCGCCGTCACGACTGTCCCGCCGCGGATCAGGAGCGGCATCATTCACCTCCGCCGGTTCAACAGATAATAGATCAAGCCGCCGAGCAGCGAGCCGGTGAACCAGCCGTAATCATAGAACCAGCCGACCCAGTTGGTCGTGAGTGAGACGATAGTCAGCGCGACCGGAACGAGGAATGCGACAAATCCGGCCCGGTTCCAGGCGGGGTACGGCCCATCAACGCGGTACAGGCCCGGCAGGTCGAGTTGCTGGCGCCGGATGACGAAATAATCGACGATCATGATGCCTGCGATCGGGCCCAGCAGGCTCGAGTAGGCGATCAGCCAGTTCGAGTACAGGCTTTCGACGCTGACTTCCGAGACAATCCAGCCCATCTTCTTCAGGAGCTCCCAGCTCATCAGCAGGATGCCGAGCGTGCCGGTCAGGAGCACGCCGCGCGTCTGGTTGATGTGGCGCGGCGCGACGTTCTGGAAATCGTTGGTCGGCGACACGACGTTGGCCGCCGTATTCGTCGACATGGTCGCGAGGATGATCACGAACATCGACAGCACGGTCCAGAAAGGGTTGTGAACCAGGCCGATCAGCGTGATCGGGTCCGACACCCGCTGGCCGACGAGCCCCTCCGACGCCGCCGTCATCAGCACTCCGAGGCCGGCGAACAGGAACATCGTGAGTGGCAGGCCGAGGATCTGGCCGACGATCTGGCTCTTCTGCGAACTTGCGAAGCGGCTGAAGTCCGGGATGTTGAGCGACAGCGTCGCCCAGAAGCCGACCATCGCCGTCAGGCCTGCGAAGAAGTAGCCCCAGAACGACGCACCGGCGGGCCGGCTCGGCGGCGTGGCCATGAGCTCGGTGACCGAGGCCTGCGGCCACGCCCAGACGATCAGCCCGATGCCGACGGCCATCAGCGCCGGGGCCGCGAAGGACTCCAGGTGCTTGATCGACTCGGAGCCGCGGATCACGATCCAGACATTTGCGACCCAGAAAACGAAGAAGCCCGCGACCTCGCCCCGGCTGCCAAGCGACGCCCACGAATCCGACAGCGCCGAAAACAGCAGATGGACCGCGAGGCCGCCGAGGGTTGTCTGGATGCCGAACCAGCCGCAGGCGATGAGCGCGCGGATCAGCGCCGGCACGTTCGAGCCGATCATGCCGAATGACGAGCGCAGCAGCACCGGGAACGGGATGCCGTACTTCGTGCCGGGAAACGCGTTCAGGGTGAGCGGGACCAGGATCACGATGTTCGCGATCAGGATCGTCCAGAGCGCCTCGACGACCGACAGCCCGAAGTACGCGGTCAGTACGCCGCCCAGCGTGTAGGTCGGCACGCAAATCGACATGCCGATCCAGAGCGCCGCGATGTGCCATTGCGTCCAGGTGCGCTGGCTGACGCGCGTGGGTGCGATGTCCTTGTTGTAGCGCGGGCTCGTCGTGACGTCGGTCCCCGCATCGAGCTCGACGAAGCCGTCGACCTCGACCACGCGACTGACCGTCTTCAGTTCGGCCATGGCCTCAGACCAGCGATCCGTAGGTCTCCGGTCGCCGGTCGCGGAAGAATTGCCAGGTGTTCCTGACCTGCCGGATCAGGTCGAGGTCGATGGTGTGGACCAGCAACTCATCCTTGTCGTAGCTCGCCTGTGCCTCGATCTTGCCGCGCGGATTGACGATGTAGCTCGAGCCGTAGAATTCTCCCATCTTCGAGGCCCAGGGCTCTTCCTTGCCGACTCGATTGATCGCACCGATGAAGACGCCGTTGGCCGCCGCAGACGCGGGTTGCTCCAGTTCCCAGAGATACTTGCTGAGGCCCGCGACGGTCGCCGAGGGATTGACGATGTATTCCGCGCCGTTCAGTGCAAGCGCACGCCAACCCTCCGGGAAATGTCGGTCGTAGCAGATATACACGCCCAGCTTCACATAGGCCGTGTCGAAGACCGGGTAGCCGAGGTCGCCCGGCTTGAAGAAGAATTTCTCGTAGAAGCCCGGATCGACCTGGGGTATGTGCGTCTTGCGGTACTTGCCGAGAAACTGTCCGTCCGCGTCGATGACGGCGGCCGTGTTGTAGTACACGCCCGCCATGGCTTCCTCGTACAGCGAGGCGACGATCACCATCTTGTGCCTGCGTGCATAGTCCTGCATCAGGCGCGTCGTGTGGCCGTCTGGAATGCGCTCCGCGGCCGCATACCATTTCCGGTCCTGGCTCGGGCAGAAGTAGGGCTGCGTAAACACTTCCTGGAAGCAGAGCACCTGTACGCCCTTCCTGGCGGCCTCTTCGACGAACGGGATGTGCGCCTCGATCATCAGATCGCGGATGCGGTCGGGCGCCATCGAGGTTTCGCCCTTGAAGCCCATCTGAATCAGGCCGCAGGTCAGCTTGGCCATGCGCATTTCTCCCGGGCTTGTTTGAGCGCCGGGGAACGAGTCTAAGGCAAGCAATCCGGGCCTTGTCGACCGTAATAGGACTTATTCGCATTTGGCAGGACGGCGGCGGCCGCTCATTCGAGGCGGTCAGGCGCCCTTCCCGAATGGCCGGGGACACAATGCGCGCGGTTGGCCCGAGGATACGAACACTGTGAATACCATCGCCGCCGCCCGCACCCGCCTCCTCCTCGCCCTGCTCGCCGCAACAGCCCTGCTCGCCGGCTGCGGCAAGGAACCGGAGCCCGCAGCTACGCCCGGCGGCGAAACGAAAGCCGCCACGGCAAAGCAGGCACCGGCAGCCGTCGTCGAAGTTCCGGAGACCGGCATCGCAGCGGCTGCGCTCGCGAAATGGACCGGCGACCTCGACGGGATGATCGAGCGCCGTTACATCCGCGTGCTGACGACTTACTCCAAGACGAACTTCTTCATCGACCAGGGCACGCAGCGCGGCCTCATTCCTGACGCATTCAAGCTGTTTGAGGATGACCTCAACAAGAAGCTCAAGAACAAGCACGTCCGCGTCACGGTCGTGATCGTGCCGGTGGCGCACGACGATCTCGTGCCCGCGCTGCTCGAGGGCCGTGGCGACATCGTCGCCGCCGGCAAGGTCGTCACCGCCTGGCGCCGGGCCCAGGTGGACTTCACCAACCCGACGAAGACCGGCATCTCGACGATCGTCGTCACCGGGCCCGGCGTGCCGACGCTTGCAACTCCGCAGGACCTCGCGGGCCGCGAGGTCTACATCCGCCAGTCCGACGTATCGGGCGAGGCGGTCAAGCGCTTCAACGCCGATCTCGCAAAGGCAGGCAAACCGTCCGTGAAAATCCTTCCCGCACCTGAGGTGCTCGCGGACGAGGACCTCCTCGAAATGGTGAACGCCGGGATGGTGCCCGCGACGATCGCGGACGATTACATCGCGGAATTCTGGCAGCAGGTTTTCCCCGGCCTCGTCCTGAACCGCGGCGCTGCGGTCCGGACCGATGCCGAGACCGCGATGATGGTCCGCAAGGGAAGCCCGCAGCTCCTCGCCGAGCTGAATGCCTTCCTCGCCCGCTATCCCGAAGGCTCGTTGATCCGCAATGTCCTGTTCCAGAAATACCTGAAGAGCGTGAAGTACGCGAAGTCCTCGACGTCCGAGGCGGACATGAAGCGCTTCCGCGAGGTCGTCGACCTCATGAAGAAGTACGGCGACCAGTACGGCCTCGACTATCTCCTCGTGGCGGCGCAGGGCTACCAGGAGTCCGGACTCGACCAGCATCGCAAGAGCCAGGTCGGGGCGATCGGCGTCATGCAGGTGATGCCGAAGACCGGTGCCGAGCTCAAAGTCGGCGACATCCGGCAGCTCGACCCGAACATCCACGCGGGCGTCAAGTACATCCGCTTCATGATGGACCAGTACTACGCGAACGAGCCGATGGATCAACTCAACAAGGGGCTGTTCACCTTCGCCTCGTACAACGCCGGGCCCGCCCGCATCCGGCAGCTGCGCGCGAAGGCTGCGGCACGCGGGCTCGACCCGAACAAGTGGTTCAACAATGTCGAGATCGTCGCGGCCGAGAGCATCGGACGCGAGACCGTGCAGTACGTTTCGAATATCTACAAGTACTATCTCGCCTACCAGATGGCCGTCGAGCATATGAAACAGCGCGACCAGGCCAAGGCGGCGTCGTGACGGGACTCCGCCGCGCCGCGCTCGCCGGCGCCGTGCTGCTCGTCGCCCTTACGGTGCCCGCCGCGCCCGTAACGGCGGCGCCGGCGGGAGGCGACGCAGTCGCCGTCGCCATCGCGGCCGAGCTCGAGTCGCTCATGAGCCCGGACGGGCCGCGCATCCACGGCGTGACCGTCGCCATGCAGGAAATCATGCAGACATTCTACGCGCGGCGCGCCTTCCGCGCGGCGTGGGAGAAACGCGAGAACGTGGACGAGTTGCTCGCCGCCATCGAAGGCAGCTCTGCGGACGGCCTCGATCCCGCCGACTACCAGCTGACGCTCCTGCAGGACCTGACCCGGCAGGTGCGGCAGCCCGCGGCCACCGCGACGCTGCGCGGCCAGTACGACGTCCTTATGACCGAGTCGCTGCTGCGCCTCGGCCGACACCTGTCGTTCGGCAAGGTCGACGCCGCGACTTTCGACGCGAAGTGGAACTACGGCCGCGGCATCGCGGACCGCGACATCGCGCGCGAGATCGAGGAGGCGCTTGCCGCCGGCGACGTCGGCCGGCGTATCGAGGCCCTGAAGCCGACGCACCGCCTCTACCTCGGCCTCAAGCGTGAGCTCGCCCGCTATCGCGCAGCCTCGGCGGCCGAGCCAAAACCGATTCCGGCCGGCACGGCGCTGAAGCCGGGCGCGAGCGATGCGCGCGTGCCGCTCCTGCGCGCGCGGCTTGCCGCGAGCGGCGACCTCGACGCCGCGGCGGCGGCAGGCGAGTCGCAGGACTACGATGCCGTGCTCGAGGCAGCCGTCAGGCACTTCCAGTCGCGCATGGGCCTCGAGGCCGATGGCGTCGCCGGCGCCGGCACCGTCGAAGAGCTCAACGTCCCGGTCAGCGAACGCATTCGGCAGCTCCGCATCAACCTCGACCGCGGGCGCGTGCTGCTGCAGGACCTGCCGGACGAGTTCGTCGTCGTGAACGTCGCGGGTTTCAGCCTCTACTTCCTGCGCGGCCAGAACATCGTCTGGACGACGCGCGTGCAGGTGGGCAAGCCCTACCGCCAGACGCCGATCTTCCGCTCCGAAATCAACTATCTCGTGTTCAACCCGACCTGGACCGTTCCGCCCGGCATCATCAGGAACGACATCCTGCCGGCCGCGCGCCAGGATGCCGGCGTCTTCGCGCGCAAGAAACTCAAGGTGCTCGACGCAAGCGGGACCGAGATCGACCCGCACACGATCGACTGGTCGCAGTTCAAGAGCGGGAACATCCCCTACACGCTCCGCCAGGACCCCGGCGCGGACAACGCGCTCGGGCGCGTCAAGCTGATGTTCCCGAACCCTTACCTCGTCTACCTGCACGACACGCCGTCGCAGTCGCTGTTCGAACGCTCCGACCGTGCGTTCAGCTCGGGCTGCGTGCGCGTGCAGGACGCGCTCAAGCTCGCCGAGCTCGTGCTCGACGACGAGGCGCGCTGGAACCCGGAGACGATCGGCGCCGTGATCCGGGGCGGCCAGCTACAGAACGTCATGCTGAAGCGCAAGGTCCCGGTGCTACTCGCCTACTGGACCGCGTGGGTCGACTCGAACGGCGTCATGAACTTCCGCAAGGACGTCTACGGCCAGGACGCCAAGTGGGGAGCCGCGCTCGATACACCGCCGGTCAGAACGACCAGTTGAGGCCTGCGAACAGCTCGTCCTGGAGCGTGTGGGTCCCGCCGCCATCGATGAGGTCGAATTCGAACCAGCGCATCCCGCCGAAGACGGTGAGCTGCGACTGGACGCGCACTTCGACCCGCGCGCTGAGGTCCGTCAGGTTGTCAGCGGTCCCGAATGTCAGGACGTCCGGCGCGTAAAAAGCCTGCCCCGCGATTGCGAAGCCGCTGTTCCTGTCCAGCACGTAGCGGATCTCCGCGCCCAGGCTGACCGCAAAGACGTCGTTATTCTCCTCCGAGAGAAGCGCGGCATAGGCGCGCGGACCGAAGAGGATCTGCAGGCGGTCGTAGCCGAGCTGGGCCGGGAACAGCATGTCGCCGCTCAGGACGATGTCGCGCTCCTCGCTCAGGAAGAAGCTGCCCGAGACGCGGCCGCCGCCCACATCGACGTTGCGGCCGGAATCGCGATATCGCAGCTGCAGCGTATCGTTGCTCAGCGCGATCTCGGCCACCGACTGCTTGCCGTTGAGGTCCTGCGCATGAACCTGCGCCGCTGCGAGCGCGAAGAATGTTGCCACCAGCGCCTTGGACACGTGCATCCCGCTCTCCTTGCGTAGCCCGGTAAGCGACGCTCGCAGCGCCTGAATTCGTGCGCCAGAGGGCAACGGCTTGGCGTTCGGTCAGTCGCTGCTGACAGGCGCGAGCTCGCCGCCGCCGATCGCGCGAATCGCCGAGGGCAGGTCCGGGAACACGTTTCCCTGCCCCACGAGCTCCAGCACCTGCGCCCGCGCGAGCGCGCGCGACAGCCGGTCCTGGATCTCGACCAGCACGACGCGGATCCCCCGCCGCCGGAAGCGCTCGACGATCTCGGTGAACGTGTACATGCCGGTTGCGTCCATGAACGGCACCCGGCTCAGCCGGATCACGACCGTCTCGACATGCAGCTGGGCTCGCTCCACGGTTGACTCGAGCTTTTCGGCTGCCCCGAAGAAGAACGGCCCATCGATGCGATAGACGAGCACATTCGGCGGCAACGCCGCGGGCAGCGTCTCGCCGTCTCCCATGGCCTCGGCGCCGCCGAATATCTCCTGCTGTACGCTGACGGACTCCGCCATCCGGCGCATGAACAGCAGCGCGGCGAGCACGACGCCGACGTTGACGGCGACGACGAGGTCGACGAAGACGGTCAGGCCGAAGGTCGCGAGCAGGACGATGCGGTCCGACCGCGGAGCACGGCTCAGCAGGCGGCCGAAATGGCGCACGTCGCACATCGTCCACGCGACGAAGAATAGGATAGCCGCGAGCGCCGCGAGCGGCACGCTCGCCGCCCACGGCGCGAACAGCACGATCACGAGTACGAGGAATGCGGCGTGCACCATGCCCGCGAGCGGGCTCGTCGCTCCGTTCCGGACGTTCGTCGCAGTGCGGGCGACGGCGCCGGTCGCCGCAAAGCCGCCGAAGAGCGGCGTCAGCATGTTTGCGACACCCTGGCCGATCAGCTCCTGGTTCGGATTGTGGCGCGCGCCCGTCATGCCGTCGGCGACGACCGCGGTCAGCAGCGACTCGATCGCGCCGAGGAGCGCAATCGTGAACGCGGGCCCGACCAGCTGCAGGGCCTGGGTCAGCGTGATCGCCGGCCATTGCAGCGACGGCAGCTCGCGGGGAATGCCGCCGAACGCCGTGCCGATCGTGGCGACGCCCGGGAACTGCCAGGCTGCCTGGACGGCGGTCGCGGCGAGCATGGCGACGAGCGGCGCCGGCACCCGCCCGAGCCCCGGAATGCGGTCGAGCAGCCGGTTGCCGGCGACGACGATCGCGAGCGTCCCGAGCGCGATGCCCGTCGTCGCCACGTGCAGCTCCGGCAGCACCCGGATCAGCGCCCAGGCCTTCTCGTGGAAATGCCCGCCGGCCGCGACCGGCGGCAGGCCGAAGAAATACGTCCACTGGCCGACGAAGATGATCACCGCGATGCCAGAGGTGAATCCCACGATGACGGGGTTCGGAATGAACCGGATCACGCTGCCGAGCTGCAGGAAGCCCATCGCGAGCAGCATGACGCCCGCCATGAGCGTCGCCGCCTGCAGCCCGGCGATGCCGTATTGCGCGGTGACCCCCGCGAGCACCGCGATGAACGCGCCCGTCGGCCCGGAGATCTGCACGCGCGTGCCGCCGAGGATCGACGTGGCGAGTCCGGCGACGATCGCGGTGTAGAGACCCTGCTCCGGCTGCGCGCCCGATGCGATGGCGAAGGCCATCGCGAGCGGCAGCGCGACGATGCCGACGATCACGCCCGCGACGACGTTTCGCCAGATCTCGCCACGGCTGAAGAGCCCGGCTTTGCGGGCTTCGAGGAAGGCGATCATGACGGAAGCGGCGAATTATACTCCGGCTATGTTGTGCCGGAATGAAGCCGTCGTGCTCGACGGTGGCCTTGCCACCGAGCTCGAGTCTCGCGGCTGCGACATCTCGGGTGCGCTCTGGTCCGCGCGCGTGCTGCGCAGCAATCCGGAAGCGATCGAGCAGCTGCACTACGACTACTACGCAGCCGGCGCCCGCGTTGCGATCACGGCGAGCTACCAGGCGAGCTACGAGGGTTTCGCGGCTGCCGGCATCGGCGCCGAGGAGACGACCCGGCTGCTCCGGCTCTCCGTCGACCTCGCGCGCTCGGCCCGCGAGCGCTACCGGCGCGAGCACCCGGACGATCACCGCCAGCTGCTGGTTGCCGCATCCGTCGGGCCCTACGGCGCCACGACCCACGACGGAGCCGAATACCGGGGTGACTATGGCCTTTCGGTAACACAGCTGGTCGCGTTCCACGAGCGCCGCTTCGGCGTGCTGGCCTCCACCGGCGCCGACCTGCTCGCCTGCGAGACGATCCCGGTGCTCGACGAAGCCCGCGCCTATGCGGAACTGCTCGGCAGTCTCCCGGACGCATGCGCCTGGCTCAGCTTCACCTCGCCCGATGGCGTCGTCACCTCGCACGGCGAGCCGCTCGCGGACTGCGCGCGGCTCGCCGACGGCGTGGCGAACGTCGTTGCGGTCGGCGTCAATTGCGTGAGGCCCGAGATCGTCGGCAACGCGATCCGCTCGCTGAAGGCCGGCACCTGCAAGCCGATCGTCGTCTACCCGAATTCCGGCGAGCGCTGGCAGGCCGGCGACGAATCCTGGCACGGCAAGCGGGCGGACCTCAGCCTCGCGGCGCTCGCGCCGCAGTGGATCGCCGGGGGCGCACGCTTCGTCGGCGGCTGCTGCCGGACCGGGCCGTCTGACATCGCAGCGCTTGCCGGGGCCGTCCCTCGCGAGCGCCAGGCAAACGCCGGATAATCCCCGGGCGGCCCGGAGAGTCACGCGCCATGGACAAGTCATCCGACGCGCTCGGCCGCGCCACGATCCTGAAGGTCACGCGGCGCCTGCTACCGTTTCTCCTGCTCCTCTACGTGGTCGCCTACATCGACCGCGTCAACATCGGATTCGCGGCGTTGCAGATGAACGACGACCTCGGCCTCAGCGCGGCCATGTACGGATTCGGCGCGGGGATCTTCTTCATCGGCTATGCACTGTTCGAAGTCCCGAGCAACCTCATCCTGGCGCGGATCGGTGCACGGCTGTGGATCGCACGCATCATGGTTACCTGGGGCTTCGTCTCGATCGCGATGATGTGGGCACACTCGCCCGCGACCTTCTACGTCCTGCGGTTCCTGCTCGGCGTCGCCGAGGCGGGCTTTTTCCCGGGAATCATCTATTACCTCTGCGACTGGTTCCCGCAGAAGCAGCGCGCGCGCGCGGTGTCCTGGTTCATGACGGCCATTCCACTCTCGATCGTGATCGGCGGGCCGCTCGCGGGGCTGCTGCTGGGACTCGACGGCCGCCTCGGCCTCGCCGGCTGGCAATGGCTCTTTCTCGTCGAGGGACTGCCGGCCATGTTCCTCGGCATCGCGGTATTCCTCTACCTCGACGACAAGCCGGAGGATGCGAGCTGGCTCGGCGCCGATGAGAAGGCCTGGCTCGTGCGCGAGATCCGCTCGGAACAGCAGCAGGCGCGAGACCGTCATGGGATCGGCATCGGCGCCGCATTGGCACATCCCGCCGTCTGGGGCCTTGGAATCATCAACTTCGCGCTGCAGACCGGCAGCTACGGTCTCGCGCTCTGGGTGCCGCAGATCCTCAAGGGCTTCGGCGGCCTCACCGACCTGCAGGTTGGGCTCGTCTCGGCGATACCGTTTGCTTTCGCCGCAGTCGGAATGGTCCTGATCGGCCGCAGCTCGGACCGAACCAACGAGCGCTTCGGGCATCTCGCCGCGACATGCTTCGTCGCCGCGGCGGGCTTTGCCGCCTCTGCCCTGGTGAAGTCTCCCGTCCCGGCACTGGTCCTGCTCACCATCACCGCAATTGCCGACCTCGGCGGGCGTGGGCCGTTCTGGGCATTGCCGAGCCGCTTGCTCGCGGGCTCCGCCTCGGCCGCTGGCATTGCGTTCATCAATGTCTTTGGCGCGATCGGCGGCTTCGTGGGGCCCAATCTCATCGGGCTCATGAAGGACGTGACTTCCGACTACACCGCGGGACTCCTGCTGCTCGCCGGCATCGTCTTCACGGGTGCGGTCGCGACGCTCGCGCTTCGTCGCGCGAAGTCGCTGCGGCCGGAACCGGCGTAACATCGACGCAATGCAGACTCTCCTCAAGCCGCGCCTCGGCGCGATGATGTTCCTCCAGTTCTTCATCTGGGGCGGCTGGTTCGTCACGATGGGAACCTACCTCGCGACGACGCTGGGCGCGAGCGGCGCCGAGATCGGCAGCGCCTATTCCACGCAATCCTGGGGCGCGATCGTCGCGCCGTTCGTGTTCGGGCTGGTTGCCGACCGCTACGTCCATGCGGAGCGGCTGCTCGGCGCCATTCACCTGGTCGGTGCCGTGCTTCTTTACCTGCTCTCGCGTGCGCAGGCCTTCGGCGCCTTCCTGCCCCTCCTGCTGGCCTACATGCTGCTCTACATGCCGACGCTCGCGCTCGTGAATTCGATCGCGTTTCGCGCGCTGTCGAATCCGCGCGCCGAATTCTCGCGGATCCGTCTCTGGGGCACGATCGGCTGGATCGTCGCCGGGCTCGCGATCAGCTACGCGTTCGCCTGGGATTCGCCCGCGGCGCTCGCGGGCGGCGCGCTGAGCCGCACGTTTCTCATGTGCGCCGTCGCCTCGCTCGCACTCGGCGTATTCAGCTTCACGCTTCCGCGCACGCCGCCGCTCGGGACCGCCTCGGGCCAGCGCGCCACGCTCGCACAGGCCTTCGGCTCAGATGCCCTCGCGCTGCTGTGCGACCGGAACTTCCTCGTGTTCTTCGTCGCCTCGATCCTCGTGTGCATCCCGCTCGCCTTCTATTACCAGCACGCGAACCAGTTCCTGACCGAGATCGGCGTCGCGAGCGCCGCGGGCAAGCAGACGCTGGGCCAGGCGTCGGAGGTGCTCTTCATGCTGGCAGTGCCGTTCTTCCTCGCGCGCGTCGGCGTGAAGTGGACGCTGTTGCTCGGCATGGTCGCCTGGGCGCTTCGATACGCGCTCTTCGCGTACGGCAATGCCGGGGAGCTCGCTGCCTTCCTGCTCATCGGCATCGCACTGCACGGAGCCTGCTACGACTTCTTCTTCGTCGTCGGGCAAATCTACACGGACTCCCAGGCCGGCGAGCGCTATCGCAGCTCGGCCCAGGGGCTCATTACGCTTGCGACCTACGGACTCGGCATGCTCATCGGCTTCCGGATCGCGGGCGCCGTGGTCGACCACTATGCGCATGCCGGCGCCCATGACTGGCATGCGATCTGGCTGGTCCCCGCCGCGATTGCGGCCGTCATCTTCGTCGCGTTCGCGCTGGCATTCCGGAATGTCGCCGTCTCGTACCAGCGGCCAGGCAGCTAGGCGCCCATGCCCTTCGTGAAACCGGACAAGCTCGGCGGATACGACGTCATCGTCGTCGGGTCCGGCGCCGCCGGCGGCCAGACGGCTTACACGCTCGCCATGGGCGGCGCGCGCGTCCTCATGCTCGAGGCCGGGCGCAACTACGTGCCCGAGCAGGAAACGCCGATGTTCCAGACGCGCGGAGAAGCGCCGCTCCGCGCCGCCTCGACACCCGACAAGCCATTCGGCTTTCACGACGCAACGATCGACGGGGGCTGGCAGGTACCCGGCGAGCCCTACGTCAATACGACCGAGGAAGACTCCGGCCGTTTCGACTGGTGGCGCGCGCGCATGCTGGGCGGGCGCACGAACCACTGGGGGCGCTATTCCTTCCGCAACGGTCCCTATGACTTCAAGCCGTACACCCGCGACGGGCTCGGCTTCGACTGGCCGATCACCTACGGCGAGCTTGCCCCTTACTACGACAAGGTCGAGATGCTGATCGGCGTCTACGGCGACAACGACGGGCTCGAGAACACGCCGAACTCATCGGCCGGCTGCCTGCTGCCGCCGCCGAAGCCGCGCGCGAGCGACCTCCTGATCGCCCAGCGCTCGAAGCAGCTCGGGATTCCCGTCGTCGCGGGACACCGCGCCGTGCTCACGCAGAAGCTCGACGACCGGACGATCCCGGCGAAGCTGCATCCCGGCAACCCGAGCGCGCAGAAGATCCTCGCGGAGCACATGCGCGGCCGAGCCGCATGCTTCTGGGCGACGCCTTGCGGCCGGGGCTGCTCGATCCGCGCGACCTACCAGTCCACGACCGTGCACCTGCCGCCCGCGCTCGCGACCGGGAAGCTGGACATCCTCGTCAACGCGATGGTGCGCGAGGTCACGCTCGACAAAAGCGGCCACGCGAGCGGCGTCGCCTATGTGGACAAGACGACCGGCAAGTCGCACGAAGCGAAGGCACGCGCGGTCGTGCTGGGCGCCAGTTCCTGCGAAACCGTGCGCATCCTCCTCAACTCGAAGAACCCACAGTTCCCGCAGGGGCTCGCGAACTCGAGCGGCAAGCTCGGCCGCTACCTGATGGACACGGTCGGCAGCAGCGTCGACGGCCAGATCCCTCTGCTCGAAGACCTGCCACCACACAACGAAGACGGCGCCAGCGGCGGCCACATGTACGCGCCCTGGTGGCTCTACAAGGAGCAGCTCGCCGGCAAGCTCGGGTTCGCGCGCGGCTACCACATCGAGTTCGGCGGCGGCCGCGGCATGCCGAGCACCGGCACCGTCGCGGGCATCGAGTGGCTGACCGGAGGCAGCTACGGGCGAAAGTTCAAGGAGGACGCGCGTCGGTACTACGGGTCGTTCGTCTGGTTCGACGGTCGCGGCGAAATGATTCCCAACGAAGGCTCGTATTGCGAGATCGACCCGAAGGTGAAGGATCGCTGGGGAATTCCGGTGCTGCGATTCCGCTGGCAATGGTCCGAGCACGAGACGCGCCAGGCTGCGCATATGCAGCGGACCTTCGGCGAGATCATCGCGGCGATGGGTGGCCGCATGAAGGACCCGATCATCACGGACGGCTCGAAGGCTATCGCGCCGGGCGGTTCGATCATCCACGAGGTCGGCGGCGCGATCATGGGCAGCGACCGCACCAAGTCCGTGACGAACCGCTGGGGACAGGCCTGGGACGTGCCGAACCTTTTCATCACGGACGGCGCGGTCTTCGCATCCAACGCCGACAAGAACCCGACGCTCACGATCATGGCGCTCGCCTGGCGCGCCGCCGACCATATCCTCGATCGCATGACGCGCAAGGAGCTGTAGAAGCCGATGAGCGAACCGACCCGGGTCGACCGCCGCACCGCGATCAAGTGGGTGGCAATGGCTTCGACGTTGCCCTGGCTGCAGCGGCCGGCCATCGGCACGGCGGCGCCGGCGGCCAGGAAAGGCTACGGGACGGATCCCAAGCTCAATCGCGTCTACAAACCGGGCGAGCTCTGGCCGCTGACGCTGCCACCCTTCATGCGCCAGGCCGCGGCCGCTCTTTGTGACACCATCATCCCGGCAGACGAACACTCACCCAGCGCGTCATCCGTTGGGGTCGTCGACTTCATCGACGAATGGATCAGCGCCCCGTACGAGGCGCAGCGCGCCGATCGCAAAACGATCCTCGAGGGACTCGGCTGGCTCGAGATCGAGTCGAAGACGCGCTTCAAGCAGTTCTTCGTGGACCTCACGCCCGCGCAGAAGGCGGCGATCTGCGACGACATCTGCTACCTGCCGCGCGCGAAACCCGAATTTCAGGAAGGCGCGAAGTTCTTTGCGACCTTCCGCGACCTGACCGCGGGCGGTTTCTACACGACACCCGCGGGATCGAAGGACATCCGCTATGTCGGCAACGTGGCACTCGAGCGCTTCGACGGGCCGCCGCCCGAGGTCCTGCGCAAGCTTGGCCTGACGGTTCCTCCGCAGTGAGTAAGCCGATGGCATCCGGCCGGCTCGGCGTCGGCCTCATCGGCAGCGGCTTCAATGCCGGTTTCCACCTGCAGGCCTTCCGGGCCGTGCGCGAGGCGGACGTGCTCGGCGTGTGGAGCCCGGATCCGAAGAAGGCGTCCGCCACCGCCGCGCGCGCGCGGGAGCTCGACGTCGGCGAGGCGAAACCTTACGGATCGATCGCTGACATGGTCGCGGATCCTGCGATTGATGCGCTCTGGATCGCAGGTCCAAACCATCGCCGCGTCGAGAACGTCGAGGAGATCGTCGACGCGGTCGGGCGCGGCCGCGGGACCCTCATCGGCGTCGCCTGCGAAAAGCCGCTTGCTCGCACCGTCGCCGAGGCGCGGCGTGTCGTCGATCTCGTGAAAAAAGCCGGTCTCGCGCACGGCTACCTCGAGAACCAGGTCTTCGCGCCGCAGGCGCAGGCGGGGCACTCGCTCGTCTGGTCGCGCGGCGCGGCGCGGACCGGCCGACCGTACCTCGCTCGCGCGGCGGAGGAGCACAGCGGGCCGCATGCACCCTGGTTCTGGCGCGGCGAGCTGCAGGGCGGCGGCGTACTGAACGACATGATGTGCCACTCCGCCCTCCTTGTCCGGCACCTCCTGACCAAGCCCGGTGCGCCCCGCAGCTCCGTGCGGCCGACGCGCGTGACCGCGCGCATCGCGAGCCTCAAGTGGACGAGGCCCGAATATGCGCGCCAGTTGGCGGTGACGCACGGGAGTGAGGTCGACTACGCGAAGTCTCCGGCCGAGGACTTCGCGAGTCTCTCCATCGAATTCGAGACCGACGATGGCCACACGGTCATCGGCGAGGCGACGACCTCGTGGAGCTTCGTCGGCGCCGGCCTCCGGCTTTCCGCCGAGCTGCTCGGACCCGAGTACTCGATGTCCTGGAACACGCTCGACAGCGGCCTCAAGGTCTTCTTCTCGCGTGCCGTGCGCGCGGAGGCCGGAGAGGACCTCGTCGAGAAGCAGAACGCGGAGATCGGGCTGATGCCGGTGGTCGCTGGCGAGGCTGCGGCCTACGGCTATGAGAACGAGGATCGCCATTTCGCGCGCGCATTCCTCGGTAAGGAAAAGCCGCTCCTCACCTTCGACGACGGCTTCGAGGTCGTGCAGCTGCTGATGGCCGCGTACCAGAGCGCCGAGGAAGGGCGGACCCTCGCCTTCCCGCCGCCCGGGCTCGACCAGTTCGTTCCCGCCGTCGCGCGCGGCACCTGGACCGGGAGATCGACATGAAGGCATGGTTCGCCATCGCAGCATTTTTTCTCGGCGCCTGCGCGTCGGCGCAGGATGCCGGCATGACACATCCCTGGCACCTGCTGCTCGACGCGAATGGATCCGCGTGGCGAGGCTGGAAGTCCGAGGCCTTCCCGACCGGCTGGAAAATATCGGGCGATGAGCTCTCCAAGGGCGGCGAGGTCGAGGACCTCGTTTCACGCGAGATGTACGGGGACTTCGAGCTGGAATTCGAGTGGAAGATCGGCGAAGGCGGCAACAGCGGTGTGTTCTACCGCGGGACGCGCGAATACGAGTACATCTTCTGGAGCGCGCCGGAATACCAGCTGCTCGACGACGCGAACGCCCCGGACGGCAAGAACCGGCTGACGTCGGCCGCCTCGAACTTCGGCCTGTATGCGGCGCCCGCGGGAATCGTCAGGCCGCACGGCGAGTGGAACCAGGCGCGCATCGTCGTCGACCGCGAACACGTCGAGCATTGGCTCAATGGCCAGAAAGTCGTCGAATATGAGCTCGCGAGCCCCGGCTGGAAGGCGAAGGTCGCGGCGAGCAAGTTCGGCAAGTTTCCGAATTTTGGGCTCGCCGCGAAGGGTTACCTCGCGATCCAGGGCGACCATCCGGGCGCCCTGGCGCTGCGGAACATCCGGATCCGCGAGCTGCGCCAGCCGACGCGGCCTGCCGTCACAACACCTCGTTGATGGTGTAGAGAAGCTGGTCCACGAGCTTGTGGGCCAGGGGGCGGCGCTTCCATTCCTCGAGGCGGATCTCGCGCGCATGACGTGCGTACTTCTCGAATATCGCATCGAGCTGCCGGGCAGTTCCCGCGTCGAGGATCCCCAGTGCGATCTCGTCATTCGTCTCGAATGACCGGTCGTCGAAGTTCGAAGACCCGACGCTGCTCCACTCGCTGTCGATCGTCATCACCTTCTGGTGCAGGAGAGTCTTTGGAAATTCGAAAAGCCGCACGCCCGAGCGGAGCATTTTCTCGAAGTTGCGGTGGCCCGCGTGCTGCACGATCGGGTTGTCCGAGCCGCTCGCCGCGGGCATCAGCACCCGGATGTCGACCCCGCGGGCGACCGCCGCCGCCATCGCGTCGATGGCGGCGGGCTCCGGGATGAAGTAGGGATTCTGGATCCATATGCGCTTCCTGGCACAGCAGATCGCGACATGGTGGTGGATCTTCACCGCCGGCGCCGAGTTCTCCGGCTTCACGAATGCGGCATGGATCGTGACGTCGCCCGCAGGCTCCAGCCGCGGAAAAACATCGTCGCCCACGAACACTTTGCCCGTTTCGCCGACCCAGTTCTCGCTGAATGCGCCCTGGATGACGTTCACAATCGGCCCGCGCACGCGCACGCTCAAGTCGCCGTAATGGCGCTCGTCCTCCGCGTTGCCCAGCCACTCATCCACGATGCAGTGGCCGCCGACGAATGCGACGCGGCCATCGACGACCGTGATCTTGCGATGGTCCCGCTCGTCGAACACGCCGATGTTCCAGGGTCGCCAGGGATGGAACTTCGCGAGCTCGCAGCCCGAATCGAGCAGCCGCCGTTCGGCGTCCTTTCCCATGCGCCGACAGCCATTGGCGTCGAGCAGCACCCGGACGGTCACCCCGGCGCGCGCGCGGCCTGCGAGCGCCTTCGCAAGGCGATCGCCCAGCGCGCCCTCCTTCCACAGGAACGTCTCGAGGTGCACCGATCGCTTCGCCGAATCGATCTCGCCGAGCAATGCGTCGAAGAAGGAGCCGTTCTCGATTATCTCGACCGCGTTGCCTTCGCAGGCGCTTCCTAGCGTGAGCCCGGCCAGCGAGGGAACGACTTGTCGGATGGACCCGTCGAAATCGACGCGCAGCAGAGGATCGCGATGCCGCTTGATCGACCAGATCACGGCTCCAAAGAAGAGGACTATGCCGAGCCCGATCGCAGTAGCCATGCGCAGATTATCGGGCCGGGCATCCGACGGTTGGTGAGCGATCCCATGTCAGCCGGCGCCGACAAAGTACCCTCCCTCCGCGTGCTCACGGTCAACGCACACCAGGGCCTGCGCGCGCTGCGCAGGGGCGGCCTGCTCTCCCGGATGCGTGACGCGCTCAGGCAAACCGGCGCGGATGTCGTCTTCCTTCAGGAGATCGGCGTCGCCGCAGGCACGGCGAGCCCCATGGGCCAATACGAGGTGCTTGCCGACACGACCTGGCCGCAGCATGCATACGGTCGAAATGCGGTATCCGCGGGCGGCCATCATGGCAACGCGCTGCTTTCGAAATTCCCGATCGGCCGATGGGAAAACATCGACGCGTCAGTCGGGCATGCCGAGCGTCGCGGCCTGCTGCATTGCGTGCTCCAGGTGCCGGAATTTCCGACCGCGCTGCATGCCGTGTGCGTGCACCTGGCCCTGACGGAATCGCACCGCAGAAGGCAGGTTGCAAGGCTCGTCGCGCTGGTGGACGGAATTCCCGCGGCCGATCCGGTCGTGATCGCCGGCGACTTCAACGACTGGCGCGAACGCGCGCATCGGAGCCTGGTGCGAAATCTGGGGGTTGAGGAAGTCCACGCGGGGCCGGGAGGGCGACCGCCGCGCAGTTTCCCGGCGCGGTTCCGGTGTCTGCGACTCGACCGGATCTACGTTCGGAACCTGGACTACCGCAGCATCTCGGTGCCCCGCGAGCCGTGGGCGCGGTTGACGGATCACGTCCCGCTGGCCGCCGACATTGCGTGGGCGCCAGCGGGACGATCCGGAAGTAGGGGCTCAGCCTCTTAGAATTTCCAGCCGAAGGTCAGCTCGAAGCCGTCGATGTCGGGCGTGCCCTTGGCATTGCTGATGTCGACCCACTGCATGCGATAGGCCGCCTTGATCGCATACGACCGGTTGAAGTCGTAGCGCGCACCGATTCCGAGTCCATACGAAAAGCCGTCGAGCGACTTCGTGTTCTGGAAGGTCGTGCAGACGTAGCCCCACCACGGATCCCACCAGCAGCCCGTCTGCGGCGGCCCCGTCGCGATGTTCGTGTCGATCCAGGCCCAGCCGGCGTTCGCGGTCACGTACGGGGTGAGCTGGCCGGGCATGAAGTTCCAGGTTGCGTCGAACAGGAGTGTCGAGGACTCGTACTCGCCACGCACCGAATAGGTGTTGTCCTGGATCCCGTCACCGTTGAGGTCCCCCGCGATGTCTGCGGTGTAGTCGGTCTGGCCGTACGTGAAGTTGCCGCCGAACTCGAGCTGGTCGCTCATGTGGTAGCCGGCGCCCACGAGGAAGCTCTGGTCGCTCTTGATGTCGGCCTTCGTCCCGCCTTCGAAATCCCAGTTCGAGGAATTGTTGAAGAGGATGCCGAGTCGCGTTTCCCAGGTCCCTGCCCGACTGGCGTCCGCGTAAGCGGCCGGCGCTGCCGCCACGGCCGCCAGCAACGCAAGGCCGAATGTCCAACCCGCAATCTTCGCTTTCATGGACCCCACTCCTTTGATTTTCAGCACGGCCCCAGCCTCGAATTCTAAAGCCCTGAAACAGCTGGGGACGCTGCCTCTTGGTGCAGGTCAGACCGGGCCTGCAGGGGAAGATTCACCGCAATTGGCACGGAAACCTGCCCAAAGGTCCCATAGCCTGTCCGCCGGGGCGGCCGCAGGGGTGCCATGAATGGCGGGTTTCCGTCTGTCGCCCTGCCCGCCGGGAATACCTGCTACTGGCCACGGGCTCCGGGAAGTACGGGCAATAGCAGCCGCGATGCCCGCTTGCCGCCTTGATGAATAGAGATCGCCGCGACCCTGGTTGCGCTCGAGTCGATCTCGGACCCGCCTGTCTGGAGATTGCGCGACAGATGCGGGTCGAATGTTGCAGAAATTTGCACACGGACTCGGTGACCCTCGGCGAACCGCATGGCCGTCATCAACGTCGGCACGCGCAATTCATAGACCTGTCCTGGCTGCAGCGGCTTCGGGCCGCCCGCGCCACCGCGATAGCTGGCGCGCACGACGTCGTTGCCGGCGCTCATCAGGTTGAATGCGCGGCCGTCCGGATGAACGTCGAGGACACGAATCCACAAGTCGAAGTCCCGGCAGTCGCAGGAAGCAAAGATCACCGCGGTTGCGTCGCCGGCCACCGTCAGGTCTTCGGTCAAGGGTTCGGAGTCGAACGTGACCACGTCGGCTCGGGACGCCAGAGACCCGTAATCATGCGCGCCGGGATCCGTGTAGGGGTCCGTCACCGGTTTGCCCGGATTCGCGGCAAACGTGATCATCGACGCCGCTTCGACCGGCCCATTGCGCAATCGGTGGGAGTCTCGACTGCCGGATCCGTCGAGATAGAGCGTCTCCGTGCGGCTTGCAGGCGGCGGCCACGTCTTGCCTTCACGCCATTCGTCGGCACCCATGACGAAGTAGCGAACCGCGGGTTCCTTCATGAAGCGATTTGGGATGCCGCGCAAGTAGTGGTCGTGGAAATCGAGCACCAGCGCGTCATAGTCGATTCCTGCGTTGGGGCCGAAATCCAGGTCACCCGCGCGTGTCCGCTTCGGCGAAGGAACGCCGTGGACCCACGGCCCGATTACGAGGTGCGTACGCGCCGGCGCTCCCGCCCTCGATTTCACGAGGCCGTTGAAGTTTGTCGCGGCGCCTTCGACGCCGTAAGCGTCATCGTACCAGCCACTGAAATTCAGGACGGCGGCGGACACCCGCTCATAGCGACTGCGAAGCTCCGCCCAGTCCCACCAAGGATCCTCCGGCGGGTGCGCCAGCCACTCGAAGTAATAAGGTGCCTCCTCCCGCAGCCAGGGCAGGTCGCGCAGCGGCAGGAAGGACTCATACTGGCCCGCGACCTTCTTCCAGTTTTCGTCTGCGTCGCCCTCATCGGGCATGCCGAGGCGCTTGCGAGCATCCGGCGCCACGTTCTGGTAGATCCACGGCAGCCACGAGCGGTCAAAGATTCCGCCCATGTAGAAGAACCGGCGCGGCGAAGAGAACGTCATCGCCGGAGCCATCGCAACGAGATGCGGCGGCTGCTCCATCGCGGCGAGCCACTGGACGGCGCCTGGATAGGAAAGCCCGTACGTGCCGATGCGACCGTCGGACCAAGGTTGTTTGGCCGCCCACTCGATCGTGTCGTACCCATCGGCGCCTTCCTGGCGGTACGGATTGAAGATTCCGTCCGAGGCATAGCGGCCGCGAACGTCCTGCAGGACGACGGCGTAACCGCGCGCCACGGCCTTCATGTGCACGCCGTCGCTCTTGGCGGTGTAGTGCTTCCCATACGGCGTCCGGAAGACGAGGACAGGGAATTTCCCTTCGCCAGCCGGCCGGTAAACGTCGGCGCGCAGGACGACGCCGTCACGCATCGGCACCGCGACGTCGCGATCGACCTGCACGGATGCGGGAGTCTGGGCGGTTGCGGCTGCAATGAATCCGAGCGCCAACAAGACGAGGGCCCGCTTCATGTCGGCTGCGATCCTTCCCTCATGGCCTCGACCTGGGCCGGTGACAGCGACCCGGTCGGACGCTCGATCATGCGGCGCACGCGCGGGGATTCAGGGCCCTGATGGAGCGCACGGAGCGATGCCGGGATGACGGCGTCATTGCGCGTCATGCGGTTGTTGAGCCGCAGGTAGTCGAGCCAGGTCGGCGTCTCGTAGCGTTCGACCCACAGCTCCGGGTCGGACAGGTCGCGCAGCAACCGCCAGTTCAGCGCGCCATCCCGCCGCCGGATTCTTCGACGCTCCGACATGGCGCTCAGGAATTTCAGCTGGTCGTCCTCGCGGATGCGGTACTCGATGGTAATCACGACAGGCCCGGTCCTCGAGTCGACCGGGACTTTGGTGTCGGGCGCTTCCCAGTGGCGAAGCGGATCGAGGTCGATGTGCTCGGACTGCTCCAGAGGACGCCAGGCTCCGACGGCCGCGCAGGCGAGCAGCACGCCGGCGGCCGTGAAGAGCGCGATCATGATGCTCCCCCGCTCCGCGACGGCACCCCAGAGCCAGCTCCCGCCGGCGATGCCGCCGAATGCCGCCATCTGGTACAAGGCGAGCGCGCGCGCCACCACCCAGCGTGGCGTCGAAAGCTGAACCGCCACGTTGAACGTCGCGAGCGCGAGGACCCAGCCGGCGCCGCACAACAGGAGCGCCGGGGCCGTCACGAGCGGCAACTCGCTCGCGCCCGCCAAGGCAGCTGCCGCGGCAAAACCGAGGCATGCCGAGCGGACGAGCGCCTCGGTCGAAATTGCCGCGCGCAGCTTCGCGGACCCGATGGCGCCTGCGATCGCGCCCGCGCCAAACGCTCCGAGCAGCAACCCGTACGTCAATGGACCGCCGCCGAGCAGGTGTCGCGCGATGAGCGGCATCAATGCGATCGGTGCGCTGGCCCCGATGCCGAACACGACGGCTCGCATCAGCACCGTGCGGATCGCCGGGGACATCCAGACATAGCGGACGCCCGCCGTCATCGCGACGCCCAGCGACTCGCGCGGCAGGATCCGCTGCACTTCGGGCGGCCGCCAGCGCGCGAGC
>Ga0075423_10000371_pt1 | contig 35205 bp, 22 predicted proteins | sample SoiMethybrSBSTD2_FD_80114 | JGI IMG/M metagenome (GOLD analysis project Ga0075423, IMG submission 80114) | Bulk soil microbial communities from a Populus tree surrounding site in Tennessee, USA - Soil MetaG P. TD hybrid SBSTD2 | ecosystem: Environmental > Terrestrial > Soil > Tree plantation...
CACGATCATCCTTACGTCAGGGCTGGGCGGCGTGCTGCCGCGCGGCGTTCCGATCGGTACGGTGGTGAGCGTCGCCGGGCAGGAAGAAGGCTGGGAACGTACCTACCTCATCCGGCCCGCCGTCCATCCCGGCGCCGTGACGCACGTGATGATCCTCACCGGGCCGCCGGTTCGCGGGGACCTGCGCTCCCTGTTCGAGTCGAGCGGGGAGACACCGTGAGGCGCACCGACAAGTATCGGTTCTACGTGATCCTCGCGGTGCTCGTGGCGCTGCAGTTCTCGGCGCGCGGCTGGCTTGGTGGTGACCGCGTGGCGCCTGATTTCCTGCTGTTGGCGCTCCTCATCTATACCATCCGCGCGCGGCCGGGTCCGAGCGCCGGCGCGGGGTTCCTCGTCGGGCTGTTGCGGGACGCACTCACGCCGGCGTCATTCGGGGCCGGAGCGCTCGCGCACACGCTCGTGGGGTATCTCTCCTCCTGGAGCAAGGCAGTGTTCTTCGCGGAGAACCTGTTCGTGAACGGCTGTCTGTTCTTCGCCGGCACCTGGTGCCGCAACCTCGCGGTGGCCCTCGCCTCGGGGAAGCTCAAGGGCGGGATGCTGGGCTGGGAGCTGCTGGTGTGGTCTCCCATCCAGAGTCTGACGACGGCCGTGGCGGGCGTCGTCGTGCTGTGGCTGTTCGGGCGCCACCTCGCGATCCGCCTGAGCGACGCGTGAGCGCGTTCCACCCCCACCTGCTCGAGCGTCGGCTCCGCCTCACGCGGGCCGTGGTGTGGGGGGCGGGGGTCGCGCTGATGCTCGTCTTCTTCCGGACGCAGATCCTGGAGCACTCGAAATACCAGCTGCAGTCCGAGACCAACCGGCTGCGACCCATCCCGCTCCCCGCCCCCCGCGGCATCATCACCGACCGCAACGGCAAGGTCCTCGCGGAGAACGTGACCGGATACACGGTGTCGCTGCTCCCGACGACGGACGAAGACTCGCTCCGGGCCACGCTGCGCCGCATTGCGTCGATCGTGAAGCTCGACAGCCTCGCCATCGAGCGGGTCCTGATCCGGTACCGCCGGGCGCCCTACCTGCCGGTCAGCGTGCTCCCGAGCGCGACGTTCGAGGTCGTGTCCGCGCTCGAGGAGCGGCGGCTGATTCTCCCGGGCCTGCTCATCCAGGCGGAGCCGAAGCGGCATTACCCGGACAGCTCGCTGGTGGCCCACTTGGTGGGCTACGTCGGGGAGCTGACAGAAGCGGAGCGGGCCCAGCGGCGCTTCGCGACGGTGCGGCTCGGGGGTCTCCTGGGAAAGGGTGGGCTCGAGCGCCAGTACGACGATACCCTGCGCGGCGCGGACGGTGTGCGGTTCGTAGAGGTGAGCGCGTTCAACCGCGTGGTGCGCGAGGCGGGCGCGGCCGCCCGGCTGCCGCCCGTACCGGGCCGCGCCGTGCACACCACCATCGACCTCGACCTGCAGCGCTACATCGCGCAGAGCTTCGCCCGGACCTTCCCGGGCCAACGCGGCGCGCTGCTGGCCCTCAACCCCAACACGGGGGAGATCCTCGCCCTGTACAGCGCGCCCGGTTTCGATCCCAATGCCTTCGTGGGCGGCGTGGACCCCGATTACTGGCGTCGCCTCAACGTGAGCGAGGCACACCCGCTGTTCGACCGCACCATCCAGGCCCGTTACCCGCCGGGATCCACCTGGAAGCTGGCCGTGGCCGCCATGGCGCTGAAGCGCGGCCTCGTCACCTTGCGGTCGCGGATGCCCATCCCCTGCCGCGGCGGGTTGCAGTACGGCAACCGCTTCTTCCGCTGCTGGTCGGCCAAAGGGCATGGCGACCTGGTCCTCGCCGACGCGATTGCCCAGAGCTGCGACGTGTATTTCTACCAGTTGGGGCTGAAGCTCGGCCTTACGTCGCTGCTCGAGGACGCGAGCGGGCTGGGCTTCCGCACTCGGACCGGGATCGACTTGCCGGGGGAAATCACGTCGGAATTCCCGGGCGGGACCGACTACTACGACCGCGCGTACGGTCCCCGTCGCTGGACGTCGGCGGTCGCGCTCAATCTCGCGATCGGCCAAGGGGAAAACGCACAGACCCTGGTCAACATGGTGCGGTTCTATCAGATGCTCGCGAGCGACGGACGGGCCCGCGCGCCGTACGTCGTCCGCCCCGTGGCGGGCGCGGGTGCGACCCTCGCCCTCACGCCGGAGCAGCTCGCCGGGCTGCGGCAGGCGATGCTCAACGTGGTGGAGCGGGGCACGGCCCAGGGCGCCCGGCTGCGGACTATCACGATCGCGGGCAAGACGGCGACGGCGCAGAATCCGCACGGGCCGGACCACGGGTGGTTCATCGGGTTCGCGCCCGCGGAGAAGCCGGAGATCGTCGTCGGGGCCATTCTCGAGTTCGGGCGGCACGGCTCACAGGTCGCCCCGCTGGTCGCGCGGGTGATCGCGAAGTACCTCGGCGCCGATACCACCATTGCCCGGCGGTTCCAGGAAGCGCTCCCGACCGACTCCGCCCCGCACCCGATGCAGATCCTACCCGGCGCTCCGGAAGAAGACAGCACCGTCACGCCGCTCGATACCGGGACCACCATTCCCCCGGACAGCGTCTCTCCGCCGCCCGACGCCAGCCCACCTCCCCCCGATGCGACCGCCCCTCCGCGAGATCGATAGACCGCTCGCAGCGGTCGTGCTCGCCCTGGCGGCTTACGGCCTCGCCACGCTGTACTCCGCGGGGCAGACCGACGTGCCCACGTTCGTCGCCACGATCTGGCACAAGCAGCTGATCTGGCTCGGCGTGGGACTGGTGGCGGCCGTGCTCATGTTCCGGACGTCGCCCCGCTTGCTCGAGTGGGCGACCCCGTACGCTTTCGGCATCAGCGTGGTGGTGCTCCTGCTCACGCTGTTCCTGGGCACGGGCGCGGGCACGGCGGCGAGCGAGCGGTCGTGGATCGCGATCGGGGGCCTGCGGCTGGGCCAGCCGGCGGAGCTCGCCAAGCTGGCGGTCATCCTGATGCTGGCGCGCTGGCTCGCTGAACGGCGGGAAGCCCCGGCCACGCTGCGCGACCTGCTGTGGCCCTGCGTCATCGCCGGCCTCCCGACGCTGCTCGTCATCAAGCAGCCCGACCTCGGGAGCGCGATGGTGTTCATCACGATCCTGTTCTCCATGCTGTACTGGGCGGGCACCAAGCCGTCGCTGCTGGTGCTGCTTGGCTCTCCGGTCATCGGTCTGGGAGTCGCCTTCTCGACCGTCGCATGGGGCGCCTGGATCATCGTGCTGTTCGCGTTGCTCCTGTGGTGGCGGCCGTATGTGTGGGAAGGCCTGGCGGTGATGTTGGCGAACCTGGTCATGGGCGTCGTCGCCGTCCCGTTCTGGCAGCGCCTCGCCCCCTATCAGCAAAACCGGCTGCTCGCGTTCCTCAACCCCCAACAGGATCCCCGGGCGACCGGCTGGCACGTCATCCAGTCGAAGATCGCCATCGGGTCGGGCGGCTTCCTTGGGCAGGGGTTCACAGAGGGCCCGCAGAAGCGGCTCGCGTTCCTGCCGGCCCAGTTCACTGACTTCATCTTTTCAGTGGTGGGGGAGGAGCTGGGGTTCGTGGGCGTGCTGGTCGCGCTGGTGCTCCTCGTCGCGCTGATCCTCATCTTGCTGCGCATCGCGCGGCGCGCCACGGATCCGTACTCCAGCCTGTGCGTGTTCGGGGTCGCCGGTCTGCTGTTCACGCACATCATCGAGAACGTGGGGATGACCGTGAATCTGCTGCCGATCACCGGAATCCCCCTGCCGTTCTTTTCCTACGGCGGCTCGTTCCTGCTCACCTGCTCGATCGCCGTGGGGATCTCGCTTCGGGTGGCGTGGGAGTCCCGCCAATCGGGCTACGCCGAGCTCTGACCACGAGGGCGGTTGCAACGTTCGCATGGCCGAGCCACGCGGTCATGCGTAAAGGCATGTAACAGCGCGAGTTACACGATCGGGACTGGCGCCGCGGGAGGGCCCCTCCCAAATTGTCGCCTTCAAGTTCCTCACTGTGGCGCGCATGGCCTGGTTCAAAAAAGAGCGTAAGCCCCGCACTTCCGAACGGGTCAAGCTGGAGATTCCAGCCGACGCCTGGGAGAAATGCGACGAGTGCGGGCACATCGATATCAAGGACCGGTTCGTCCGCGCGCTGAACGTGTGCCCCAATTGCGGGCACCATCGGCGCATTTCGGCGCAGGAGTACATCGACCTCCTGGTTGATGAAGGATCCTGGCACGAGCTCGACGCAAGACTCCGATCTAGCGATCCCCTCCACTTTGAGAACTATCCGCAGCGCCTCGAGACGGCGGTCCAGAAGGCGGGCCCCCTCGAAGGGGTGCGCACCGGCTACGGGCGCCTGGACGGCATGCCGCTCGACGTCGCCGTGATGGACTTCAACTTCATGGGCGGCTCCATGGGCTCGGTCGTGGGGGAGAAAATCGCCCGGCTGACCCGGCGGTCGGTCGAGCGACACGTCCCGCTGGTCATCGTGTCGGCGTCGGGCGGGGCGCGGATGCAGGAGGGGGTGCTGTCCCTGATGCAGATGGCCAAGACCTCGGTCGAGATCGCTCGATTGCGGGCGGTGCGAGTGCCGTTCATCTCGATCCTCACCAACCCCACCACCGGGGGCGTGTCCGCGTCGTACGCCATGCAGGGGGACGTGATCCTGGCGGAGCCGGGGGCGGTGGTCGGGTTCGCCGGCCCGCGGGTAATCAAACAAACGATCGGCCAGGACCTGCCGCCCGGCTTCCAGACGGCCGAGTTCCTGCTCGAGCACGGAATGATCGACGCCGTGGTGCCGCGCAGCGAGCTGCGCGACACCACGGCCCAGCTGCTCCGTCACATGGCCGGCCGGCAACCGGCAGAGGCTGCCGACTGACCCAGTTGTCCTTCGAGGACGCCTGCCGCTTTCTCTTCGCGCGACAAGGGAGCCGTATAAAGTGGAGTCTCGGGCCGACCGAGGGGCTCTTGGACGTGCTGGGCCATCCGGAGCGGCACTTTCCCGCGATCCATATCGCGGGCACGAACGGCAAGGGCTCGACCTGCGCCTTCACGGCGAGCGAACTGCGCGCCCGGGGGCTCAAGGTGGGACTCTATACGTCACCGCACCTCGTGTCGGTGCGGGAGCGCGTCGAGGTGGACGGCGTGCCGATCGGCGAGGAGGCCTTCGCCGAGTGGACCACGTTCCTGCGACCCCACATCGAGCGGCTCGACGCCAGCTTCTTCGAGGCGACCACCGCCATCGCCTTCGCGGACCTGGCGGCGCGCGGCAGCGACGTGGCGGTGATCGAAGTCGGCTTGGGGGGTCGGCTCGACTCGACCAACGTCATTACGCCGCTCGTATCGGTCGTCACCAAGATTGCCAGGGAGCATACCGATTACCTGGGCACCGACCTCGCCTCCATTGCCCGCGAAAAAGCCGGGATCGCGAAGCGCGGCGTGCCATTCGTGACCGGAGAGCCTGATCCCGCCGTTCGCCAGGTGCTCGTCGCCGAGGCGGAACGACGCGGCGCCCACCCGGTGATCCTCGCGGACGCGAAGCGTGCGCCCACCCGGCCGCTCGGCTTGAAGGGACGGCACCAGCACGCCAACGCGTGGGTCGCCCTGGCGGGGCTGAACGCCCTGCCGCCCCCCTTCGGACCCGTCGGCGACGAATGGCCGGACAGCTTCGCGCAGGCATACGTACCCGGCCGATTCGACCAGCGCGGCCGGTGGATTTTCGATGTGGCGCACAACCCTGACGGCGCCCGCGTCCTCGCCGACACGCTGCGGGAGCACGATCCGCCGCACCCCCGGCGCGCCCTGGTGGGCGTGTTGGGCGACAAGGACTACCTCGGGATGATCGAGTGCCTCTCGGCGGAAGTGGACGGCTTCGTGTTCACTGTGCCCGACACCGCGCCCGAGCGACGTCGCTGGGACTTGAGCCGGCTGGAGCGAGAGCTCGGGGGTCTTGCGGTGGCGCATGAGTTGGAGCCGCGGTTCGAGCGCGCGTTGGAGCGCGTGCAGGACAACGCCGCGACGGTCATCGTCACCGGATCGTTTCACACGGTGGGCGACGCGCTCGCCCGCTTGCCGGGGTTCGCGCCGGTCGGCTAAATTGTTGCGATGCAAGGACAAGCCCTACCAGGCTTCCGAGACTTTTACCCCGACGAGCTGGCCCTCAAGAACTACATCTTCGCCACCTGGCGCGAGGTCGCGCGGCGCTACGGCTTTCAGGAGTACGATGGCCCCCCGCTCGAGCCGCTGGAGCTGTACACGGACAAGAGCGGTGAGGAGATCGTGCAGCAGTTGTACGCGTTCGAGGACAAGGGTGGGCGCAAAGTCGCGTTGCGCCCTGAAATGACGCCCACCCTCGCCCGCATGGTGGGGGCGCACGCCCAGGCACTCAAGAAGCCGATCCGCTGGTTCTCGATCCCTCAGTTGTTCCGCTACGAGCGGCAGCAACGGGGACGGCTGCGGGAGCACTTCCAGCTGAATATGGACATCATCGGGGAAGCGAGCCCCCTGGCTGACGCGGAGCTCATAGCCGCCGCGATCGATATCATGCGCGCCTTCGGGCTCCGGCCGACCGACGTCCAGGCCCGGGTCTCGGACCGACGCGTCCTCCGGACGCTGCTCGCCGGCAGAGGCGTTACCGAAGCCCAGCTGCCGACCGCGTTCGAGGCCATCGACAAGACCGAGCGGGTCCCGAGAGAAGCACTCGCGGAAGTCCTTGCGAAAGCAGGAATCGGGAAACGGGAAACGGACGCGGTGTTCGAGATCGCGACATTGCGTGGGCTCGACGCCGTACTGTCCGCGCTCGGCAAGGTAAAGGGTGGCGAGGAGGCGGGTGATCCGCTGCGCCAGGCCGTCGGGGCCCTGGAGGCGATGGGACTGGGAGACTTTGTCGCGGTGGATCTCACGATCGTCCGCGGGCTCGCCTATTACACCGGCATCGTGTTCGAGCTGTTCGACACCGGGAAATCGCTGCGGGCCATCTGCGGTGGCGGCCGCTACGACGGCCTGTTGAAGGCACTCGGCGGGATCGATCTCCCCGCTCTCGGATTCGGCATGGGGGACGTCGTCCTCGGAGAACTTTTGAAGGAGCGCCGCCCGGCCGACCAGGCGTCGACGAAGCTCGACGCCTTTTTGATAGCGGTGAGCGGCGACGACGTGGCACCGGAGCTGAAGCTGGCGCATCAGCTGCGAGACCTGGGCGTCGCGGTGGAGTACGGCCTCCGGCCCGCCGCCGTCCGCAAACAGCTGGAGCTCGCCGCGGCCCGGGGAGCGCCGCGGGCCATCATCCTGGGGCCCGACGAGCGGGCAGCCGGCGAGGTGGTGGTGCGGGACTTGAAGGCGGGCACCGAGGAGCGAGTGCCCATCGCGCAGCTCGCTCAGGGATTCGTCCGCTAATGGCCCAAGCGCAGAAGATCACGCCACGCGCCAAGGACTACAGCGAGTGGTACAACGACGTCGTCATGCAGGCGGAGCTGGCGGACTACTCACCGGTGCGCGGCTGCATGGTCATCCGGCCCCACGGTTACCGAATTTGGGAGCTGATGCAGCACTCGCTGGACGACATGTTCAAGGCGACGGGACACCAGAACGCCTACTTCCCCCTGTTCATCCCCATGAGCTTCCTCGCGAAGGAAGCGGAGCACGTGGAAGGCTTCGCGAAGGAAGTCGCGCTAGTGACGCACACCCGGCTCAAGGCCACCGGGAAAGCGGGCGCCCAGGCGGTGATGGTCGACCCCGAGTCGGCGCTCGAGGAACCGCTCGTCGTGCGTCCGACCTCCGAGACGATCATCTACGCGATGTTCGCGAAGTGGATCCAGAGCTACCGTGACCTGCCGCTGCTGATGAACCAGTGGTGCAACATCGTGCGCTGGGAGCTCCGGACCCGGCTGTTCCTCCGGACGACCGAATTCCTGTGGCAGGAGGGGCATACGGCGCACGCCACCGACGCGGAAGCGGAGGCCGAAGCGCGGCAGATGCTCGGTGTGTATCGCACGTTTCAGGAAGACTGGATGGCGATGCCGGTGATCACCGGCCGGAAGACCGACAGCGAGAAATTCGCGGGCGCGCTGCGCACCTACGCCGTCGAAGCCCTGATGCAGGACAACAAGGCACTGCAGGCGGGGACGTCGCACAACCTCGGACAGAATTTCGCCAAGGCGTTCGACGTCAAATATCAGACCGCGGCGGGTGGGCTCGAGTACGTCTGGAACACTTCCTGGGGCGTGACGACCCGGATGATCGGCGGGCTGGTGATGACGCACTCGGACGACAATGGACTGGTCTGCCCACCGAAGCTGGCGCCGGTGCAGGTGGTGATCGTCCCGATCTGGAAGTCCGAGGAGGAGAAGACGCAGGTGTTGGGGGTTGGGGGCAAGGTGAAGGAAGAGCTCGTGAGAGCCGGTGTCCGCGTGGAGCTCGACGCGCGGGACAGCCTCAAGCCCGGCGCCAAGTATTTCGAGTGGGAGGCCAAAGGCGTGCCGCTGCGGCTCGAAATCGGCCCGCGCGACGTGGCCGCGGGGCAGGTCATGACGGCGCGGCGTACCGGCGGCAAGGCGCCAGCAAAACTGGATGGAATCGGCGACGTGGTCCGGAAGGCACTCGCTGAGATTCAGGCCGCGCTGTTTCAGGCGGCCAAGGATCGACGCGAGGCGCACTCCATCCGCGGCGCTACCAAGCAGCAGTTCATCGAGTTCATGAAGGGCGTGGGTGGATTCGCGTACGGCGGTTTCTGCGGCTCGCCCGAGTGCGAGGCCGAGATCAAGCAGCAGACGGGGGCGACCGTGCGAGTGCTCCCCGATCCCGAGTTCCGCTCGGCTGAGGCGCCCAAGACTTGTGTGTGGTGCGGCAAGCCCAGCGTCGCCGAGGCGGTGTGGGCGCAGGCGTACTAGGGTTCGACCCCGCGCTGCTGCGCTCCATCGCGGAGCGGGTCGGCACCCCCACCTATGTCTACAGCGGCAACCTGATCCGCGCCCAGTACCACGCGCTGCAGGATGCCCTGAAGGACGTACCGCACCGCATCTGCTACTCGGTAAAGGCCAATGGCAACATCGGCGTCCTGAAGGTCTTGAAGGGGCTGGGCGCCGGGGCCGACATCGTGTCCGTAGGCGAGCTGCGGCGCACGCTCGCGGCCGGGTTCGAAGCCGGCTCGATCGTGTTCTCTGGCGTGGGGAAGACCGCACCGGAGTTGGAAGAGGCGATCCGCGCGGGCGTGGGATTCCTCAACGTCGAGTCCTCCGCCGAGCTCGACGCCGTGATCGCGGTCGCGCGCAAGCTCAAGAAGCGCGCGAGCCTCGGCATCCGCGTCAACCCGGACGTCGCGACCGAAACACACCCATACACCAAGACCGGAGAGAAGACCGCCAAGTTCGGGGTTCCCTACGACGAAGTGGTGAGCGTGGCGCAGCGGGTGGCGGCCGAGCCGCTCTTCACGTTGCGGGGGCTCGCGATGCACCTCGGGTCCCAGATCACCGACGTCGAGCCCTATCACCGCGGCACTATCAAGCTGCTCGAGCTGGTGACGGCCCTCCGCGCCTCGGGGATCGGCACCATCGAGGCACTGGATGTGGGCGGTGGGCTGGGCGTCCGCTACCACAACGAGAAGGCGCCGAGTCCGCAGGACTTCGCTGCGGCGGTGGCGCCGCCGATCACCCAGGCCGGGCTGGCGCTGCTGTGCGAGCCGGGGCGTTACCTGGTGGCGAACGCGGGGGTGCTCGTCACGAAAGTGCTGTACCGGAAGCATGCCGGCGGCAAGGATTTCGTGGTGGTGGACGCGGGGATGACCGACTTCGTGCGGCCCAGTCACTATAACGCGCATCACGACATTGTCCCGCTGCAGGACGGGGCCCGACCAGAGGAGCTGGTCAACGTCGTGGGCCCGATCTGTGAGTCCGGGGATTTCCTCGCGCTCGACCGCAAGCTGCCCGCGGTCGCGCCCGGCGAGTACCTGGCGGTGCTCGGCACGGGCGCGTACGGCTTCGTGATGAGCTCGACCTACAACCAACGGCCCCGGCCCCCCGAGGTCCTGGTCGAAGGCGATCGCTACTACATCGCGCGCCAGCGGGAGTCGCTCGACGACCTGTTGCGCGGAGAGGTGCTCGAGCCCACCACCTGGTACCGGGCGGGAGGTAAGTGAACCGCGTCCTCATCCTCGACTACGGCTCCCAGTTCACCCAGCTCATCGCGCGCCGGGTGCGCGAGGCGCACGTCTACTGCGAGATCCATCCCGCCGCGCGCGGCACGGACCTCGGCTTCGTTCAGCAGTTCGCCCCGAAGGCCATCATCCTCTCCGGCGGCCCCAACTCGGTGTTCGACCCGGGCGCGCCCACCGCCGATCCGAAACTCCTCGAGCTCGGCACACCCATCCTGGCCATCTGCTACGGCATGCAGCTCGTGGCCCATCTCGCGAGTGGCAGGGTGACGCCGTCGGCACAGCGCGAGTATGGCCGGGCCGAGATCACGATCCGGGATGCCACCGGGCTGTTCGCCGGATTCGAGCCGCAAGGGTGTGTGACGGTCTGGGCCAGCCACGGCGACCGGATCGAACAGCCGCCGCCCCACTTTCGCGTGACCGCCTCGAGCCCGAACGCGCCGGTGGCCGCGTTCCAGCACGAGTCCCGACCGATCTTCGGCGTGCTGTTCCATCCCGAGGTGGCGCACACGCCGCGGGGTGGGGAGATGCTGCACAACTTTCTGTTCGAGATCGCCGACTGCACGCCCGATTGGACGCCGGAACATTTCATCGAGCAACAGGTGCGGGGCATCCAGGGGCTCGTCGGGTCCACGAGGCGGGCGATCTGCGGTCTGTCGGGCGGCGTGGATTCGGCGGTGGCGGCCGCGCTGGTGCACCGGGCGATCGGCGACCGCCTGACCTGCATTTTCGTGGACCATGGCCTGCTGCGGCTGGGCGAACGCGAGCAGGTGGAGCGGACCTTCCGGGCACACCTCGGGATCGATTTGCGAGTCGTGGATGCGGGCCCGCTCTTCCTGCAAGCGCTGGCCGGGATCGCAGATCCGGAAGAGAAGCGACGTCGCATCGGCCACACGTTCATCGATGTGTTCGAGCAAGCGGCGGAGCACGTCCCGGGGGACGTCGGGTTCTTGGTGCAGGGCACCTTGTATCCCGATGTGATCGAGTCCGCGTCGCCGTTCGGCGGCCCCTCGGTCACCATCAAGACGCATCACAACGTGGGAGGCCTACGACCCGATCTCCCCTGGAAGCTGATCGAGCCGCTCCGCGAGCTCTTCAAGGACGAGGTCCGGCAGGTCGGCCGGGAGCTCGGTCTGCCCGAAGAAATCGTGGGCCGGCATCCGTTCCCGGGGCCGGGCCTCGCCATCCGCGTGCTCGGGCCGGTCACCGCTGAACGGCTCGATCTGCTGCGCCGGGTGGACGCGATCTACATCGAGGAGATTCGCGCCGCCGGTCTGTACGACGAGATCTGGCAGGCCTTCGCGGTGCTGCTCCCGATCAAGTCGGTCGGCGTGATGGGCGATTTCCGCACCTACGATCACGTGGTGGCGCTGCGGGCGGTGACGAGCCGGGACGGGATGACGGCGGATTGGTTTCCGTTCGCGCCTGAGGTGCTGGGGCGCATCTCAAGCCGCATCATCAACGAGGTACGGGGAGTCAATCGCGTGGTTTATGACATAAGCTCCAAACCTCCTGCTACCATCGAGTGGGAATAACGGCGTTGCATGTTCCACGTTGCACGTTCCACGTAATGCGCACTCGGCAAGGAAGTGCGCCGCACTGCCTAAAGATGATGACGATCCGCGAGCCCGAACGACTGACACTTGCGCGGTGGGAAGCTTCCGCCAGCTCCGAGCGTGGCAAGAGGCTGTCCGCTTCGTCGTATTGTCGCGCCCAGCGATCAGGCGCTTGCCGCCTGACGAACGGTTTTCTCTCGCCACGCTGGACTATTTGTCGGAAGACGAGTTGCAGGCACTGTGCGCTAGCCGGTCGAATTGCGCGAGGATGGTCGCCGGCCTATTGCGGAGACTGCGGGATGATTGACATGTAACCTGTAACGTGCAACGCCTTCTAGATATTCTTATCCTCCAGCAGCTTGAGAAACTCCTTCGCCGTCCCCACCACCGACAGCTTCCCCGGCACATCCGGCTCCTTCGCGAACTGGGCGATCTTGCCGAGCACGGGGAGATACTGGTTGGAAACCTCCAGCGGCGGGGCCACGATCAGGAAGAAGTAATGCACCGGCTTGCCGTCGATCGCATTGAAGTCGATGCCGTCGAGCTTCCGGCCGAAGGCGACGCGTAAGCGGTTCACGGCCAGCGCGCGACAGTGCGGAATCGCGATGTTCTGGCCGATCCCGGTCGAGCCCAGCGTCTCGCGACGCTTCAGCATCTTCACCAGGGTCTGCTCGGACTTGTCGTCCAGCTGGAGCAGGCCCACGAGCTCCTTCAAGACATCGTCTTTGCTGGTGCTTTGCAGCTGCAGATTGATCGCGTCTTCCGCAAAGAACTCACGCAAGCGCACGTCCTAGTCCCTCCGGTCGAAACGGCGGCGAAACGTAATGGCTGGTTGCTCCTCGCGCAACGCGTCATTACGTTGTCTCTCATGCACTTCCCGTACCACACGGGGCACGATTTCCCCCTGTTCCTCGCCCCCATGTCGGGGGTGTCCGAGTCCCCCTTCCGGCTGCTGTGCCGGCGGTTCGGGGCGGACGTTGTCGTGTCGGAATTCATCTCGGCAGTCGGCGTCGCCCGCGGCCTCGAGCACCTGTTCGCCGACATGCGCTTCGAAGCAGCGGAGCGCCCCATCGGCATTCAGCTGTATGGCGCGGATGCGACAGTCATGGCCCGCGCCGCCGAGATGGTCACGGAGGCCTGCCGGCCGGACTTTATCGACATCAACTTCGGCTGCCCGGTGAAGAAGGTCGTCAAGAACAACGGCGGCTCGGGCTGCTTGAAGGATCTCGATCTGGTCGAGCGCATCATCCGGGCGGTGCGAAATGCAACGCATCTCCCCGTCACCGTGAAGATCCGGAGCGGGTGGGACGATGCCCAGCGCGACCCCGTCACCATCGCGCGGCGCTGCCGCGAGGCCGGGGCGCAGGCCCTCACCCTGCACGCTCGCACGCGTACCCAGATGTTTTCCGGCAGCGCGAACTGGGACGAGATCGCCCGCGTGGTGGAAGCGCTCGACATTCCGGTCATCGGGAACGGCGACATCACCGCCGCGCAAGACGTCGTCGCCATGCGGGCGCACACGAATTGCGCCGGGGTGATGATCGCGCGTGGCGCGTTCGGCAATCCCTGGATCTTCACCCAGGCGCGGGACCTGATCGCCGGCCGGCCCGCCCGGCCCGACCCGACCCCCGCGGAGCGGTTCGCGACCGCGCTCGAGCACGCGCGGCTCGCCCTCAGGCTGCAGGGCGACACACGCAAAACTGCGCTCGAGTTTCGCAAGCACTTCGGCTGGTACTCCAAGGGGGTGGCGGGCGCGGCCGGCTTGCGCGAGCGGCTCTTCCAGATCGAGTCGATGCAGCAGGCGGAAGCGATCTTTGCGGCCTATCTCGCCGGGAGCGCCGTGGAGCAGGCGGCGTGAACCTCGAGGACCTGGGGCGCTTCATCGAGCGCCTGCCGTTCGCGTCCATCGATCACCTCCGGCCCGCGACGCAGGGGCATCAGGAGGTGATCTTGTGTCAGGGCAAGACGCCCGAGCAGGCGGTCGGCATCGCGGAGCGGCTCGAAGCCGCGGCCGGAAGTTTCCTGGCGACGCGAGCCGAGCTCGCGCATCGCACCGCGCTGGCGGCGCGGTTTCCCGGCGCCGAGGTGAACGAGCTGGGGCGCACCGTCTATCTGCCCCCCGTGCCTGAGCCCGAGCCGACGGGGCGGGGAACGATTCTCATCGTGACCGCGGGAACGAGCGACCTCCCGGTGGCAGAGGAGGCCGCCGTGACCGCGCGGGCCTTCCGCAATCGCGTGGCCCGGCTGACCGACGTCGGTGTCGCCGGTATCCATCGCATTCTCACGCAGACGGACCTGCTGCGCAGCGCCGCGGTGATCGTCGTGGTCGCCGGCATGGAAGGCGCGCTCCCGAGCGTCGTCGGCGGGCTCGTATCCGCGCCGGTGATCGCCGTGCCCACGAGCGTCGGCTACGGCGCCTCGTTCGGCGGCGTCGCCGCGCTGCTCGGCATGCTCAACTCCTGTGCGTCCGGCGTCACCGTGGTCAACATCGACAACGGGTTCGGTGCCGCCGCTGCCGCGAGCCGCATCAACCACTCGTGAAGGGCCCCAGCGCCGGCGTCTGGGTCGGGCGCGGCCTCGCCGTGCTCGGCCTGGCCGCCGTGATCCCGGCCGTCCTGAGCGCGAACGTCTGGGCGCTGGTCGCAGCCCTGGGTGGCTTTGTCGCGGCGACAGGGCTGGCGCTGGGACCGCTGGTGCGCGTGTGGCTGGCGGACGAGCCCCTGACCCGGGCCTCCGACTTCCAGCACACCCTGGACCTGTTGCGCCGGGCGCACGGAGCTCGGGCCGGCTGGGCCGTGGGATTCGACGACACCGAGGTCGAGGTGCTCGGGAGGGAGGAGCTGGACGGCGCGGCCCGCCAGCGAGGTGCCGCCCTCGTGCAGCTCGCCTCGGTGGATGGGCGTGCCCACGTGGCACGCGATCCGGCCGGCAGCTACATCGCCGTGGGCGACTTTCCCTTCGGTGCCGGGCTGCTGCTGGCGCAGCCGGACGCCACACCCGAGAAAGCAGCCGCGGTCACCGAGGAGCTGCGCCGTATCGTCGCGGGGATGAGGCTCGCGCGGTCGCACGAGTCCGGTGAGCATCCCGCCCAGCTCGTTTCCAAACAGCTCGCCGCGATCGCGGGCAGCGCGCAGACACTCGAGGGAATAGCCAAAGCCGGAGTGTTGCTGGCCCAGCAGTTCACCCAACGCGGGGCGGTGATCGTGCTGCAGGGCATCGGACCCGCGAGCGGCACGCTGCGGGTCGTGGCGGTGTCGACGGCCGCGGACAACCGGCTCCATGGGCTCGTGCTGCCCCCCACCGCGCCGGCGGTCCGCGCCATCACGTCCGGGGTGCCGGTGGTGTCGCGTGGTGCCGAAGACATCTTCGGCGCCGCCCTCCCCGACCGCCGGCGGCAGGATCGCGCCGGCACTGCCTATCCGCTGCTCGACGGCCACTTCGTAATCGGTGCCCTGGTGGTGATGGGCCCCCAGCTTCCGCCCGCCACACCCATCGCTGACCAGCTCCAGCGGCTCGTGGCAGAGCTGGGGTCGCGCCTGCCCGCCGCCCGCGCGGTCTTCGAGGCGGAGCAGCGGGCGGTGAGCGACCCTCTCACCGGTCTCCGCAACCGGCGCGAGCTGGAGCGCGCGCTCACCCTGCACGGGAGCAAAGCACCCCCGATCGCGACGTTGATCTATGCGGACCTGGATCACTTCAAGAAGCTGAACGACACCCTGGGGCACGCCGCCGGCGACGCGGCGTTACGCCACATAGCGCGCATCCTCGAAGCGGCGGTACGCGACAAGGACCTGGTGGCCCGGATCGGAGGGGAAGAGTTCGCCGTATGGATGCCCCATACACCCATGGTGTCGGGATTGGAGGTCGCCGAGCGGATCCGTGCGACCGTCGACGGGACGACGTGGCGGTGGAGCGGGGAAGCGTACCCGCTGACAATCTCGTGCGGCGTGGCCGCGTACCCCGACACCGTACGCGACGTGGCCAACCTGCGTAGCGCGGCGGACGCGGCGCTGTACGCGGCGAAGCAGGGGGGAAGGAATCGCGTGGAGCGGGCTCAGGGAGATGTGACGCGGTACACCGGGTGAATCTCCCACAGCGCCCGCACCGATGAGTTACAGCGCCCGTGTTCTCCATCAATCCTGTCGCTGCGCCGCCCGCCGCGGCGATGCTGTCCATCGAAGAAGGGAGCTCCACTGATGCGCGCCCGAGCCGGCCGGGCGAGGACCCCGCCCTTGCGGATCTTTCGGTCGCCGATGAGCGAGTCGAGCGCCGCCCGGGCCCGCGCATAACGCGCGCTGTATCTCCGTGCGGGGATCTCGACCACGATGCAGGAGTCGGAAGGGCTGTCGGCCCGCTCGGTGAGCTCGACGTGCCAGTCCCCGTCGTCTTTGAACTTGTCGACCCGCCGCACCCAGGCGGTGACGCTGTAGGCCGCCAGCTCGCGCTCCGCGCGGGGAGCGCAGCGGTCGCGCGGGCCGAGCTCCGGGGGCGCCCAGCTGGCGAGGATCGCCGAGACGGATGTCTCCTGCGGTGCGACGGCGGCGAGCGACGTGTCCGTCTTCTGCGTCCAGCGGTAATGAGGCTCCCGGCACACCTGCGCCGCGAGTGGTGCGCCGGCCACCAAGCCCGCTACCCCGAGCGCGACGAGCGCCGCCGTCGGGTCAGGCGGTGGCACTGGCCAGGTCGAGTAGACGCTCCTGGGAGCTTCGCGGATCCCGGCCGGGTGCCGGCGCGCGGCGACGATAGGCGCCGTCGGCATCGAGGTCCCAGGCGGTCGGGTCGTCCAGCTCAGCGGTGAGAATGGCGTCGAGTCGCGCGCGGGCGGCCGGGTCCTGCACCGGGGCGACCACCTCCACCCGCTTCCGGAGATTCCGCACCCGCCAGTCGGCGGAGCCGATGTAGTACTCGGCGTCGCCGGCGTTGGCGAACGCGTAGACGCGCGCGTGCTCGAGAAACCGGCCGAGCACGCTGACGACCTGGATGCGCTCGGACAGTCCCACCACGCCGGGACGAAGCGTGCACATACCTCGCACCACGAGCGCGACATCGACGCCCGCCTGCGACGCGCGATACAGGGCCGTGATGATCTCCGGATCGGTGAGCCCGTTGAGTTTGGCACGAATCCGCGCTTCGCGGCCCGCCCCAGCGTGCGCTGCCTCTCGATCGATCAACTCGACCAGGCGAGTCGCCAGGTAGGTGGGTGAGACCAGGATCTGTCGAAAGGCGGACTGGGGCGGCCGCGAAGATCCCGAGAGCTCGTTGAAGAGATCGTTCAAGTCGGCCCCGAGCGCGGGGTCGGCCGACAGGAGCCCCACATCGGTGTAGATGGCCGCCGTGACGGCGTTGTAGTTCCCGGTTCCGATGTGGACGTAGCGCCGGATCCCGTCGGGCTCGCGGCGCACGATCAGCGCCGTCTTGGCGTGGGTCTTGAGCTCGACCAGGCCGTACACCACTCGGATGCCCGCTTGCTCGAGCTTTTTGGCCCACTCGATGTTGCGCTCTTCGTCGAACCTGGCCTTCAGCTCGACGAACACGAAGACTTCCTTGCCGCGTCCCGCGGCGCGTAGCAGTGCCTCCACGATCTCAGAGCGGCCACCGGCGCGATACAGCGTCAGCTTGATCGCCACGACGTCGGGGTCGTCCGCGGCTTCGACCAGGAGTCGCTGGACCGTGGTTTCGAACGCGTCGTAAGGGTGGTGGACCAGGATGTCCCGCTCCGCCAGGATCGCGAAGATCGACCGGCCCGCCTCGATCGGCGCGCCACCCTGGTGGGGCGGGTAGTCCAGCTCGGGGAGCGGCAGCCGCGTGAGCTCGCGCAGGCCCCCGAGGTCGAGCAGGCTCCCCGCAGCGTACACATCTCCCGCGCCCGGCGGGCTGCTCGCGGCTGCTTCCTCGAACTGCAGCTCGCGCAGCAAGAGCTCCCGGACCGCCTCCGGCATGTCGCCGGCCACCTCCACCCGCACCGCGGCACCGTAGGGCCTGCGCTTCGTTTCCTCCTCGATCACCTGCAGCAGGCTCACGGCATGATGCTCGTCGAGCTCGAGGTCGGCGCCCCGGGTCACGCGGAAGGGGTACGCTTCCTCCACGAATCGCCCCGGGTAGACCAGACCCAGGTTCGCACGGATGACGTCCTCCACCGGGACGAATCCGCTCCCATCCGCGAGCTTCACAAACCGGGGCAGCATCTCCGGCACCTTCAAGTAGGCGAAGTGCATCGGTCCGCCCGGCGCGTCGCGCACCACCACGGCGAGGGACAGGCGCAGGGTGGGAATGAGCGGGAACGGGTGCCCGGGCGCGCGCGTCATGGCCTGCGGTGTGATGAAGGGGAACGCCTCCTCCGTGAAGTAGCGGCGCAGCAATTCGTGTTGGGCTGCCGTCAGGTCCGTCCAGCGCAGGATCCGGACGCCGTGCGCCGCGAGGGCCGGTACGCATGCGTCGGTGAAACAGCGAGCCTGCCGCTCGAGCAGGGCCCGTACCCGGATCGCGATGGCATGGAGCTGCTCGTCGGCGGCGAGTCCGCCCGCACCGACTTCCAGCTGGCTCCCCTTCGCCATGGCGCGCTTCAGAGCGCCGACGCGCACCATGAAAAACTCGTCCAGGTTGGCGCTCAGGATGGCGAGAAACCGGATGCGGGCGAGGAGCGGGATGCTCGTGTCCTCCGCCAGCTCCAGCACCCGCGCGTTGAACTCGATCAGGCTGAGATCGCCGTTCAGGAAGTGCTCGGCCGTGGGGCGGTCGATGTCGGCAACAGGCGGTCGCAGCGCGTACTCCGACAGTCGCACCCGGCGCTCGCTCGTCTGGCGCGGCGCCGCATCCCGGGCCGGCTCATGGGCGCGCGTCCGGTCGGCGAGCACGTCCGACCGCGCGGCCACGGTGAGCGCCGCCAGGGTCCGGGGGTCGCGCAGGCCGGGCGAGCCGGCTGCGGCCAACAGGTCTTCGAACGGCACCCACTGCACCCGTCCGGCGACACCCGCGCTGCGGCCGCCGGCGACGCGCGCCAGCCAGACCTCGAGCAACGGTCTCGTCCCCGCCAGCCCTCCCGGCGCCGTGCCGAGGAACCGTACCTGTCCGTCCGCGCTCCCGAAGCAAGCGCGCAGGATCTCACGGCACGTCTCCTCGCCCTTGCCGCCGCGTACCGGCAACGTGAGCGAGGTCGATTCCGCGACCATGGCGACGGACCCCTCCTCGACGGCCACCACGGCCACCTCGCGGCCCCCGCGCGCGACCTGCGCCAGGGCGCCGCTTTCGAGATCGCGCAGCACCTTGGCGGCGCGGTCGACCTTTCCCACCAGCAGGGGGCGCAGGCCGTACTGCTCCTGAAACGCCCGGGCCAGCCGGTCGAGGCCCGGCCGGCCCCGAGCGAGCTCCCGGATCTTGAGCTCCTGGAACGCCAGCGCCATCTGCTGGCTGCGGACAGTGACGACGTCGTACACGACCTCGTAGCGCCCCCGGGAGAACCAACCGGCCCGGGTGTGTCGCAGGCGCCGTTCGGTTTCGAACTGAATGCGGGGCAGCAGCAGGGACGGCTCGATGAGGGAGCGCAGCCGGCGCGCCGGGTCGGACGTGCCCGTGAGCGCCTGCGCGCCTTCGAGCTCGGAGACGTCGGCTTCGAACGTCTGCGGCAACACGAGCGGGACGCCGCCCTCCCACCGGCCGACCGTGCGCAGGGTGAGGATGCGCCGGTCGTCGACCCGGATGCGGAACCGGCAGCTCACGCCACGCCGACGCAGCGTCCAGTCGGCCGAGTCGAAGTAGATGTCCCGCTGGAAGAACGGCTCCACCGGGCCGGAGCGCAGCCCCAGGGGAAGCGCGTCCGCCGCCATGCGGTTCAGCAAGTCCAGGGTCGGGACCTCGGCCTTCCACTCAGGCGTCATGCCTAGAACGCGAACCCGGCGCGGGCGTAGTAGCGCGTACCCTCGAGGCTGTGCGCCGCGGCCAGGGACAGCGTGTTCGCGGGACTCAGGAACGACAGCCAGACGCCACCGCCGGCGGCCGCATGCCAGCGGTCCGACGTCTCGCCCGACAGGTAGACCCGCCCGGCGTCGCCGAGGCCGAACACACCGAACTGGCCCGGGAGGAGGACGAAGAACTTGGCGAGTGACAGCCGCAGCTCGACGTTGCCGTAGACGGCGGCATCGCCCGCGAAGCGATGCTCCACGAAGCCTCGCACCGTTGTTGCACCGCCGATGTAGGCGGCTTCATAGAACGGATAGGGCCCCCAGACCTTCTTTCCGGCAACGCGCAGGGCGAGCGTCGGACGTAGGGGGAGGCGGGCCGTGACGTACGAGCTCGCCTCGGCGTGCCCCTCACCGAACGGCGCCGTGACGTCCAGCGCCTTGGGGTAGTAGCTCCCGCCGAACCCGAAGGTGATCCCGCGGCGCGCGGCCGTGGGGTGGTCTCGCGTGTCGAGGTAAAAGTCGGCGGTGGCGCCGACCTGCCCCAGGTCCCGGACACCGTAGGGTCGCACGGAATCGATCAGCGTGCCGCCCTCGAGGTTGGTATGGGAGAACTTGAACACCGGGCCGAGCGAGAAGCTCGCGGCGTTCGATAACGGGAATTCCAGGGCCGGCGCAACGAGGTACTGCTGCTGCTTCACCTTGTGAAAATCTGTCGAGCCCGTGTCGGGAGTCTCGTTACCGAAGTCATAGAAACGGAGGACGTCGATCCCCGACGCGCGCAGGTGGAGCCGCACGATCGCGGGAGGCACGATGCCGCGGAACTCCCCGGTGAACTCGGCGCGATAGGTCTGGGCGCCCGTCGCGTACCCCGCGCGCACTCGCACGTGGGAGTTGTATGGCAGGCGCCGGAAGTCGTACCCGGTGCCGGCGGCCCCGCCTCCGACGAACACACCGAAGTCCGGTGAATAGTTGACCCACGTCAGCGGCATCCAGTGCGATCCCCAATCGCGCGGACGGCCGAGGGTCGACGTGTCCCGCGGCGGCTCCTCGTAGTGCCGTCGATCCACCGACGTCCCCGGTCCCGGCACGAACCGGTTGTTGCCCCGGTCGTCGTAGATCTTCGTCGTCCCGGCCCGCGAGGAGTCCGTCAGCTCGTCGTTGCCACCACCTCCGATGACCCGGAGCAGCGGTCTGCCCCCTGATCCCGCGGCGCCGCGCACGACGACCCGATCGTCCCCGCCGTGCAGGTAGATGCGGATCTCCTCCGTCTCCCTGCCGTCGAAGGTCCGGCGGTAGTACGGCGCCGCCGCCCCCTCGGCCGAGAGTCGCACCGAGACGCGCCCGCCTCCGAGGCGCTCAACGATCACCACATCGCGCTCATCGGTGCCGTGGACCTCCACCACACCGGCGACCAGCGCGTAGTAGCGGTTGCTGGCCTCGACCAGGTGATTGCGCCGCTGCTGCAGCGCGCGGGTGAGGGCCGCGCCGCTCTTGCGATAGTACTCGGGCGGCAGCCGTCGCACGGCGGCCGCGATCACCGAATCGGTGAGCCGCGCCTGGACCGTGCGCGCGATTGAGTCCCACACCGGCTTCTCGAGATCCACGAGGAGCCGCCGATCGGGGACCTGCCCGGTGAAGGTGAGCCGCCAGATGCTCGGGTACTTGTCGCCGAACCCGATGAGCTGCGGCCAGTAGTACCCCGTGAGCCACACGAGGAAGCCGTCGAGCCGCGCGAACGCCTGATCGCGGTCGCGCGGGATCGGTCGCCACCAATGGACGTCACCCGAATCGAAGCGGGCCCAGCGCCATTGGTCCTGATGCCGGTCCCAGTCGCCGATGAAGAGGTCCATCAGTCGAGCCGTGAGATAGGCGCGCGAGTCGACCCGGTTGCGAGCGTTGTGTTCGAGATGCTCGAACAGTCGCTTCGTCCCCGCGAGCTCGACCGCGCCGGCGAACCCCACGTCGTTCTCCGGCGGCTCCGTGGGGCGCTCCTCGATCATGCCGAGCTTGAAGCCGGGGCCCACGCAGTCGAATCCGCTGAGGCGCGCGTCGTCGGGCAGGAGGGCGATCCGCGGCTCCACGTGCATGACGCCGGTGGCATCGAGCAGCGGGGCGACCACGAGCGGTGCCCCGGGATGCGCCGAGCTGATCTGGTCCTGGACCAGGCCTTTGGCGAAGGTCGCCCGCAGCTCGGGCGGCAGCGCCAGCGTGGGATCCTTGTCTATGGAGCGAAACACATACTGGCGTCCATCTTTGCCCAGGAAGCGCAGCACTTTCGTTTGGCGCCGGCCGCCACAGCCGGTGGGTGTCAACCCGCCGGCAAAGCGGGACAGATCGAGCACCTCGACCTCGACGGGCGTCCCCCACAGGTCGCGGTAGTGCGCACCCAGGAACAGACGATGCAGCCACCCCGCCCGGTAGTGCGCGCCCGCAACCACGGTCTGCCGGGTCGGCACGCCGGCGGGAGCCGCCGTCTGCGCGGTGAGGCCGACGGGCATGAGCGCCACCGCGAGACCGAGCCCGATGCTGCACCGCCGCGCTACCATCAATTGAGCCATAGCCCGAACTCCTCCGCCGCGCTCCCGGCGCGATCGACGATGATCACGCCCAGCCGGGCGCGACCGTCGCGCAGGAACTCGACGCGCATGAATCCGCTGGCGCTGCGCGCGAACCGGGTGCTGTCGAGCGCAATGACGTGGTCAATGTGTCCGAACGTGCCGGCACCGCTGACGAGTACATAGCGCGTGCTCGTTCCCGCGATGACCTGCAGCGTGTGCTCGTGGCCCGCCGCGTAGATGAGCGGCGGGGCGGGCGCACTCGCGAACGCGCTGTCGAGTGCGACCAGCATCCGCTGGTATGCGGGGCTCGGGATGTCCTGGCTCGATATCCCCTCGGCGCGTGCCATCGGATAGGCCGAGCCGATGAGGGGGAGGGGAATCCAGAGCCACGGCTTGATGTGCCGCAACGGGAAGACGTGATCCTGCCACTCGAAGTGACCGCCGTGCGCCCCACCGCTCGCTAAGGGATGGTGGGCCACGACGACCGCGACACGCCTGCCGGCGGTGCGCAATGCGGCTCCCATTGAGTCGATCACTGCGCTCGCCGTGGCAGCCGGACACGACGACGTGGGACCTTCGGGCTTGGGTCCGTCCTGCAGCCACCACTGGCTGTCGAGCGCCACGAGCCGCACGACCGCTCCGACGTCCACCACGGCCGGTCCGGGGCAGCCGCCGGCTGGCAGGAGCGCGGCACCGCCGCCCGCTGCGGTGATGAAGCGCTCCTGGCGCCGGATCGCATCCCAGCCGCCCGGCTGCATGTGGTCCCAATCGTGGTTGCCAGGCACGAAAAAGCCACGGGCGCCGCTCGCCTGGAGCACGCGCAGCTGCTGGGTGAGCACCCGCTCGGCGGCGCGTCGCTTGGGGGCGGCCGAGTCCGGCATCCCTTCAGGATAGACATTGTCGCCCAGGAACACGATGAACGGGTGGGGCGCGGAGGCGGCCGCGGCGCGGAGCGCCATGAACACCGGCTCGGAATCAGGCGGCGCGGCGGGGCCGCCCGCATCCCCAATGAGAAAGAGGGTGACGTCGATCTCCGCCGGAGGTGCTGGCGGCGCGCTTCCCGGAGCGGCGCTCACCGCTCTCGCGTGGCCACATCCCGGCAGCCCGATGCACAGCGTCGCCAGGACGGCGAGCCGCCACACGGGGGACGTCACTCTTCCTTTCGTTTCTTCAGGCCGCGAAGCGAGCGGTACTCGGCGGCGTCGATAGGAGGGGTGCCGCGGCCCTTGAGGGCGTCGAGCAGGGTCGCGGGCAGGAATTCGTCCCGCAGCCGGATCAGGTATTCGAGCGACGACCGGCCCCGTTCGGCCGGCACGATCTCCGCCAGCCGCCAGCGCCGCGCCTGCAGCTGCAGCAGCTCCTCGATGACCCGCTGAGCCGCTTCCGGCTGCGTTGTGTGAACCAGCAGCATTCCGTTAAAGCGCTCCTCTTTCTTGTCGCCGGCGCGGGCCATGACGTACGCCTGCAAGCGGGCGGCGCGGTCCGCCACCTCCTCGAGCTCATGAGGCGCGAGCGCGGCGAGCAGGTCGGGATCCCCGACGGCCAGCGCCGCTGACGACCGCCGGCGCGGGCCGAGCAGCCCCTCGGCGGGTGGCAAGGCGGGCACCCGCCCCCGCTGGTCGGCGTAGATGTTCCCCACGTTGAGCTCCCACAGCGCGAGCACGACGACGTTGAACATGAGGGACATCACCGCTGCGACCGTGGGCGAGAACACCCCGGCGGCCACGCCGACCGCGAGGGCGAGGAAAATGTAGACGGCGTCCTTCGTGTCCTTGAGCGTATTGCGAAACCGTACCGCCGCCACGATCGCCGCGAGTGTGAACGCGAGGGCCAGGCTGTTCTGCACGAGAATCACCGTGGCGGCCACCGTCATCGGCAGGATGATGACGGTCTGGACGACCGACTGGTCGTATCCCGACCGCTGTTTGGTGAGCATGTACACCCACGAGACCGGAAGCACGAGCACCAGGGCGGTCATCATCGACAGGAACGTGACGAGCGCCCACTGACCCTGAGACAACGCCGCAGACGCCGCGGACGCTTCCTCGACGAGGCGGCTGCGACTGGCCCCGCCCCCGAGCACGGTGGTCTCCCGGAACTGCTCCAGCAGCTGAGGGATGCCGGGCGCGAACCTGATCAGCAGCCACACGGCGAGGCCGAGCAGCACGTAATACGCCGCCAGCCGCACGTAGGGGGAGCTCCGGACGGGACCGCCGCTATCCACGAAGAAATTGTAGCGCGTCGGACGGAATCGGCCAGGGGCCCGTCGCGCGCTCGCCCGCTCGACTAGGGTCCGCTAAGTTGCGCGCATGGCTGACGTGCTCGATACCTTGCGCGCGGCCCTGGCACCCCGCTACGACGTGGAGCGGGAGATCGGCGCCGGGGGCATGGCCCGCGTCTTCCTGGCCGTGGAGCAGCATCCGCATCGCCGCGTGGCGATCAAGGTGCTCGACCCGGAGGTCTCCACCCGCCTGTTGCGCGAGCGGTTCATTCGCGAAGTGGACCTCTCCTCGAATCTCAGCCATCCGCACATCGTGCCGATCTTTTCGGCCGGCGAAGTGGAAGGCCTGTTCTACTACGTCATGCCGTACATCGAGGGAGAATCACTGCGGCACCGCTTGCTCCGGGACCGAAAGCTGCCGCTGGACGACGCGCTCCACATCGCGCGGGACGTCGCCGACGCCCTCGCCTTCGCCCATGAACAGGGGATCATCCACCGCGATATCAAGCCCGAGAACATCCTGCTCTCGGGCACGCACGCGATCGTGGCGGATTTCGGGATTGCGCGCGCCATCAGCGCCGCCGGGAGCCTGACGCTGACCCAGGCCGGCCAGCCGATCGGGTCACCGGGGTACATGAGCCCCGAACAGGCGATGGCGCTGGGCGACCTCGACGCGCGGACCGACATTTACAGCCTCGGCTGCGTCTTGTTCGAGATGCTGGCGGGGGAGCCCCCGGTTACGAGCATGACGGAACGCCGGGTGCACAACTGGGCGGCGCTGGAGGCAAATCGATCGTTGGGCGAGGCCCACACCGGCGCGGTGCGTGGCGTGAAGCACGCGATCTCTCGAGCGCTCGCGCCTCTGCCCGATGACCGTTTCCCCACGGTCACCGAGTTTGCGACGGCGCTCGGCGCACCGGCCTATCGGGCAAGCGTGCCGACGCGAGGCATCTTCGCCGGCCCCCGCGGACGGCGAATCGCGCTCGTCCTGGGGGTCGTGCTCGGACTGCTCGGCGCCGGCGCCGCGGTCCGGCTGTTGGGCCGCCGTGGACCACGCCTCAACGAGCGCCGCGTCGTCGTGGCGGTGATCGAGAACCATACCGGAGATGGCGCGCTGGACAACATCGGGCACATGGCGGCCGATTGGGTGACGCAGGGCCTCGCTCAGACGGGGCTGGTGGAGGTGGTGCCGTCCGTGTCGGTGATGAGCTCCTCCCGCACACCCAGTGGGCACGGACCGGGCCATCTCGATGCCGTCGGGATTCAGAGCCTGGGGCGGGAGACCGGCGCGGGGACGGTGGTCTCGGGCGCGTACTATCGGCAGGCGGACAGCATCCGGTTCCAGGTTCAGATCTCCGCGGCGACGGACGGCACGGTGTTGCGCGCGCTCGAGCCGGTGGCGGGGCCGATCTCGCAGCCGCTCGTCGCGGTGGAAACCGTGCGGCAGCGGGTGATGGCGGCGCTCGCCACGCTGTTCGACGCACGCCTGAGCTTGTGGGCCAAGGCCACCGGCCAGCCGCCCACCTTCGCGGCGTACCAGGAGTTCATCCAGGGCCTCGACCGGATGGTGCAGTTCGACTCCCGCGGCGCCATCGATCACTTCCGGCGCGCCGCGCAGGAGGACACGACCTTCAAGCTCCCGTTGATCTTCGCGGCGCACGAGCATATGGACCTTGGGGAGTACGCGACCGCGGACTCGATCGCGCACGCGGTGGAACGCTCTCCGGGTCGCCTCGCTCCCCTCGATCAGCATTACCTCACGTGGGTGCTCGTTCAGAGCCGAGGCGACCGGCAGCGCGCACTCGAGACCGCGCGCGAGATGGCCGCCATCGCGCCGAATTCGGAGACGCTGTGGCTGGTCGCGCAGTGCGCGCTGGCACTCAATCGCCCCCGCGAAATGGTCGCGGCCCTCACCACGCTCGGGCCCGATCGCGGCCTGTTCCGCGGCTGGTCGGTCTATTGGTTCTATCTGACGTTCGGCCGTCATCTGATGGGCGATCACCGCCGCGAGTTGAAGGAGGCGCTCGAAGGGCGGCGACGTCACCCGGCCGACTTCGCCGTGCTCGCGGCCGAGGTGCGCGCGCTCGCCGCCCTGGGGCGGGCCGCCGACATCAGCGAGCGACTGGTCGAAGCGCCCAGCCTCCCGCCCCAGCCGGGTTGGTCTCCGGCCGACATCGCCATCATCGCGGCGCTCGAGCTGGCGGCGCACGATCACCAGGCAGATGCGCCCGCCGCGGGCCTGTGGGCCGTGCGGTGGCTGGAGAGCCGGCCGGCCGCCGAGGCGCGCTCCGTGGCCAATCGGTTCCGTCTCGCCCTCGCCTATTACGTGGGGGGTCGGCTCGACGACACGCGGCGCATGCTCGAGGGTCTCGCGTCGGAGCGGGCCGCGGGCGTGCCCGACTACGCCACGATGCGGTGGATCGCGGTAATCACGGGGGACTCGCCCGATCGGGTGACCATCCAGGGGTTTCTCGGCGTGCTGGCCGCGCGCCAGGAGCGACGGGCCGACGCGCTGGGCTTCGACCGGACACTGCAGGCCATGAGCCCCCGGTATCTCTACGGCCGGCACACCATGTGGCGGGCTCGGATCCACGCCGTACTCGGCGAGCGGGACGGCGCCGTCGCGCTGGTGCAGGACGCGTTTGCTCAGGGATATCCACGCGGCGGCGTGATGCACCTCTTCCCATCGCTCCGGTCGCTGCGCGACGACCCGACGTACCAGGAGCTGCTGACACCGAAGGAGTAGGGTGCCGACAATGATGGCACGCCTGTCGGTCGTCGCCACGACCGCGTTCGTGATCGCCGCCTGTGGTACGACCCTTCCAGCGCGAGCGCCAGCGCCCGCACCACTGAGCGACGCCGTCGCGCCCCAGGCGGTGCTGCGCGCCATGACCACGGTCGCCGACTGGCAGCTGGCGAACCCGTCGGCCCACAAGCCGTACGAGTGGCACGGGGCGCCATTCTGGGCAGGTCTCTACGAGCTCGCCGTCCGTTCGAGCAGTCGTCAGAAATACCTCGATGCGATCCGCCGGAATGGCGACAGCGTCCAGTGGCAGCCGGGGCCACATCCCTTTCTCGCGGACGACCACGCCGTCACCCAGAGCTACTTTCTTCTCTATAGAGTCGAGCATGATGGCCGCATGATCGAGCCGGCCTTGGCGCGCTTCGGGGAGATGTTGCGGGCGCCGTTCGCCGAGTCGCTCGAGTTCAGCGACGACAAGACGTTGCGCGAATGGGTCTGGTGCGACGCTCTGTTCATGTCTCCGCCGGCCCTCGCGCTTGCCACGAGCGCCACGGGCGACGGTCGTTATGTCGATCTCATGGGCCGGCTCTGGTGGAAGACCACGGACTACCTGTACGACAAACAAGAGCGACTGTTTTACCGCGATAGTCGATTCTTCGATCAGCGCGAACGCAACAATAAAAAGGTGTTCTGGAGTCGAGGGAACGGCTGGGTGCTTGCAGGTCTCGCGCGCGTGCTGCAGTACTTGCCTCCGGACTATGCCGGGCGAGGGCGCTTCGTTGCCTTATTCCAGGAGATGGCGCAACGCATCGCTGATCTGCAGGGACCGGATGGCTATTGGCGTGCGAGCTTACTTGATCCAGACAGCCGCCCGAACCCGGAGACCAGCGGGACGGGTTTCTTCACGTACGCGCTGGCGTGGGGCATGAATGAGGATTTGCTTGGGCGCGAATACGAGCGCGTGGTACGACGCGGATGGTCGGCACTGATTCGGGCCGTACAGCCAAGCGGCAAGCTCGGCTACGTTCAGCGGGTGGGAGATGCGCCCGGCGACACGGGACCAGAGCAGACGGAGCTGTACGGCACCGGCGCGTTCCTGCTTGCAGGCAGTGAGATCTTGCGACTGGCTTCCCGGTAGCAACCCCGTAGGCGGAGGCCGTTGCCCACTCTTTACAAGGGCTCGCTGCGTCCTCTGTCGGTCCATATCTTGACCCCATGGCTGATCCGTTTCATCGCCTCAAGGAAGCTATGGCCGACCGCTACACGCTCGAGCGCGAGTTGGGCGCCGGCGGCATGGCCACCGTATATCTCGCCCACGACCCGCGGCACAATCGCAGAGTCGCCATCAAGGTCATGAACTCGGAGCTCGCGGCAATCATCGGCGCCGCGCGGTTCTTGAAGGAGATCGAGACTACCGCCAACCTGCAGCACCCCAACATCCTCCCCCTGTTCGATTCCGGGCAGGTCGAAGGTACGGTGTTCTACGTTATGCCGTACGTCCAAGGCGAATCGCTCCGCAGCCGGCTCACGCGGGAGATCCAGCTCCCCGTCGCGGACGCGGTCCGGATCGCCGTCGAGATCGCCGCCGCGCTCGACTATGCCCACCGCCATGGCGTGATTCATCGCGACATCAAGCCCGACAACGTGCTGCTCCACGACGGCCGGCCTCTGGTGGCCGACTTCGGCATTGCGCTGGCCTGGAGCCACCGGGACGGCAGGACCCGGATCACCAAGTCGGGCGTGAGTCTCGGCACGCCGCACTACATGAGTCCCGAGCAGGCAGCGGGCGACCAGAACCTGGACCCCCGCGCCGACACCTATGCGCTCGGGGTGGTCCTGTACGAAATGCTGGCGGGCCAACCGCCGTTCACGGGCCTCACCGCCCAGGCGATCTTCGCCCGCGTCATGTCGGAGGAGCCCAAGCCGGTCGTCTTCCACCGCAAGACGGTCCCGTCACATGTCGATGCCGCCGTGGCGCGGGCGCTCGAGAAGCTTCCAGCCGACCGCTGGCAGACGACGGCGGAGTTCGCCGCGGCGTTGACGGGCACGGGTGCGTCGAGCCGGGTAAGAGGCAGGCCCCTTCCGGAGGCACTGCGCCGGTTCGCGATCCCCGGAGCGGCGGCCGCCCTCCTGATGGCGGGCGCCTGGGTAGGCCTCCGCAACGGGCGGAGCGCGCTCCCGTCCGCAGCACCCGTGCGCTTCAGCGTCGAGCTCGACCCTGGAGTGCAGCCCACCTTTACCCCGATCGTGCGCCTGAGCGCCGACGGCGGACAGCTCTTCGTGTCGGCGATGGTCGGTCGGCGGGAAGAGGTCCTGCGCCGTCCGTTCGACCAGATGCGCATGGAGGTGATCGCGGGTGCCGGCCAGGGAGAGCAGGGGACGGGCAACAGCCGGCCGTTCGTTTCGCCCGACGGACAATGGGTCGCTTATGCACGCCAGGGAAAGCTCAGAAAGGTCCGGGTGGAGGGCGGCCCCGCGATCGACCTCGCCGTGGCCGACTGGGCCGGCGGCAGTTGGGGCAGGAACGGCCGGCTGGTCTACACCAAGGCGTACAACACCGGCCTCTGGATCGTGAGTGAGGGCGGGGGTGACGAGCGCATGCTCACCACGCCGGACACAGCGCGCGGCGAGCTGGGTCACTGGTGGCCGCAGATCCTGCCCGACGGCGATCACGTACTGTTCACCGCTTACCGCACGCCTATCGAGCGGGCCACCATCGAGGTCCTCTCGATCAGCTCCGGCAAACGGGAGGTGGTGTTCACCGGGGGCGTCTTCGGCTTCTACGTGCCCACCGGGCATCTGCTCTACGCGGTGGGCGAGACCATCCGGGCCATCCCCTTTGACTTGGACCGCCTGGCCGTGACCGGCTCGGCCCTTCCCGTCGTCGATAGCGTGGCCATGAACCCCACGGACGGCGCCGCGGCATTCGACGTGTCGGAGACCGGGACCTTAGCGTACCTGCCGGTCAGCTCATACGTAACGGAGACGGAGCTGGTGCTAGTGGACCGGCGGGGGAACGAATCGCGCGCGCTGCCCGCGCCTGATCGCTACGACCACCCCCGCCTGTCACCCGAGGGAGGGCGGATCGCGGTGGACATCCGCTCGGCCAACTCGCTCGGCGACATCTGGGTGTTCCAGGTGGGGCGCTCGGGTGGTCTCAGACTCACCGCCGAGGGGGGGAGGGACTTCGGGGCCGAGTGGACGCCCGACGGTCGAGAGCTGATTTACTCGAGCGAGCACCCATTCTTCGACCTGTATCGCCGAGCAGCGGACGCGAGCCGGCCTGCTGAGCCGCTCTTGACGGGCGGGTTCGACCGTTACCCCGGCTCGGTCTCCGCGGACGGCCGACTGTTTGCCTTTTCACTCGCCGTCCCCGGCGCGGGGGAACTCTGGACCGTGCAGCTGCGCGGCCCGCCGGCACCGGCACGCTATTTCGCCAACGGCTTCAACCTCGCGCACCCCACCCTCTCGCCGGATGGCCGCTGGATGGCCTACGATTCCGACGAGTCGGGTCGGGTGGAGGTGTACGCTCAGTCGTATCCCAACGCGAGCCTCAAGCGCTGGAAGGTCTCGCCTGGCAACGGGTCGGAGCCGATGTGGACCCGGGGCGGACGGGAGCTGGTGTACCGCAAGGGTGACAGCGTGATGGCGGTGAGCGTCGACCTGGAGAACGGCCGGAGCAGCCCGCCCAGGGCGCTGTTCGGTGGCCCGTATCCCGACAGCCCCGGGTGGACCCGGCCGCGCAGCTACGACGTCTCACGCGACGGCGAGCGGTTTCTGTTGACCAAGCTGCCCGCCCAGCAACCGCGACCGCGGATCGCCGTCGTGCTGAACTGGTTTGCTGAGCTCCGGGCGAAGGTGCCGCGGTAGGGCGCTCAAGCCCGAGTAACGACGTGGCTCCCGCTGGCCGGCCCGGCCGCCCACGCTTCGACCTTGGGGAGGTGCTCCCGCCACCAGCGCTCCGCGCGCTGCTCGGTCCATGGCTCACCCACGTCACATTCCGCGAAGCGCCGTGCCGCATCGAGCGCGTCGGGCGGCCGCCGCTCGATGTCCTTGGCCAGGCACTCAAGAATCAGGTCGTCGAGCGCCACGCTGACCGGGAACGGGCTGTGAACCGAAGGCGGCACCGGTACGGCGCTGATGTGCTGCGCCAGGATCTCGCTGGCCGTGTCCCCCGTAAACACGAGGTGGCCCGTCAGGAGCCAGTACCCCAGACAGCCCACACCGTACAGATCGGTGCGGCCGTCGACCGCGCCGCCAGTCGCCATCTCGGGCGGCATGAACGCGGGCGTGCCGATGATCCGGTCGGCGGCGGTCGCGAACGGCTGCCCTTCCGTCACCGCCTGCCGAGACTTCACGATGCCGAAATCGAGCACCTTCACGAAGTCGTGCTCGAGGCCCATACGGCAGAGGTGGATATTCGCCGGCTTGATATCCCGATGGACCAAGCCTTGTGCGTGCGCTTCCGCGAGGGAGGCGCACACCTGGCCCAGCACATGAACCGCGCGGGCGGGAGGGATCGGGCCGAACCGGTCCACCAGTGAGTCGAGATCGATCCCGTCCAAGAGTTCCATCACGAAGTAGAGGGTGCCGTCGTCGGTCTTCCCGAAGTCATACAACTCGATGGTGTGGGGCGAGCGTAATCCAGCGGCGGCTTCGGCTTCGCGCCGGAACCGCTGCGCCACGCGTTGGGCGTGCGCGGTGCCGTCGAAGGCGGCCTTCTCGGGCCGGATCAGCTTGATGGCGGCCGGGCGCGCCAGCATCCGGTGGTGCGCCACGTACACCTCCCCCATGCCGCCGCGGCCCAACAACGCACCGAGCCGATAGCTCCCGAGCTCCCGCGCGTCCCGCACCTCGCGGCCGAGCCGGGTGATGACACCGGAGATGAGGGTCGCGATCACGACCGCCAACACGTCGGGGATGTGCATCCAGAGCAGGTGAGCCGGTGCCACGCTGAGATGCCGCGCGGCGATCACCGTCGCCATCGCGAGCGGGTCCATCGACGCCGCGATCGCCGCTGCCAAAAGCGTCCGACGTGGAGTACTCGGCACGATCGCTGCGAACATCAGGATGATCATACCAAGGCGGGAAACGATCGGCCCGCCAGTCATGCCCGACTCCGTAAGCGAGACGTGCTCGACGGCGGCCACGCCGGCCGCGACGACCACTTCATAAGCCAGGCCGAGCGTCACGAACGACTCAGGATCGGTGATGGCGCGCCGGGTGTAGAGGAACACGCCGAGCGACACGCAGGTCACGCTCGCAACGATGACATCCGCCACGATGGGCCACGCGACCTGTAGACGTGGGAACAGCGTGTGGCCGAGCACCAGGTTGACGATGGCCAGGGCGATGAGGAGCCGGGCGAGGATACCGAGGCGACGCCCTGCTTCGCGCAGCAGATCGGGCGGAAGCGCGCTGGCGCGCGGCCCCGTCGTGTTGGGGCCGCTGAACGGCGAGCGTAACGCCTGGATGAGCCTGGAGGTGCTCACACGTGCTCTGGGATGAAGGTCTCGCGTCCATGCTAACGCGGGGCCGCGCCCCGTCAACTGCGCCGAGTGCTCGCCTCTAGCGGCCCACCCAAGGGCGCGACATGTTCCTATCCTGAAATTCCGCCGCGATCCCAGGGGCGCCCATCCTGCCGATCCGCGCGTGTGTGCGGCGCGCGCCTGTCGTGATCCCGACGATACCGATCCATTGTCTGCTGCGCCTGACTCCAAGGGGGAGCCGTATGGCTTCGCCAGCGCGAGTGGCAGTCGCATTGTTGCTTATCGCGGTCCCGGCTCGGGTCGCCGTGGCTCAGGGCGCGCGCGCCGCCGCGCCCGCGCACGTCGGCATCGTGCTGGACGGGCAGTCCGAGTACAACAGCGCCGTCCTGACCGAATTCCAGCGCGAAATGACGGCGTTCTTCGGCGCCGAGCACACCATCGACTTCCCGCCGCGCGCCACGCTCGAAGCTGACTGGACACCCACCGGGACGGGTAGCGCTATCGATCGGCTGCTCTCCGATCCTGCCGTCGACCTGGTGCTCACGCTAGGACCGATCGGCTCGAACGAGCTCGCACACCGCAAGAGTCTGCCAAAGCCGGCTATCGCGGCGCTCATCGTGGACCCCGACCTGCAGGACCTCCCGATGCAGGCCGCAACCAGCGGAGTTCGCAACCTGAGCTACGTGAACGTCGCCTACTCCGCCGCGCGCACGCTCACCCTGTTTCACGAGCTCGTGCCGTTCCGGACGCTGGCCGTGCTCATCCATCCCGGCCTGCTCACCGCGCTGCCGGGTGTGCGCCAGCGGGCGACCGCAATCGAGCAGGCGCTGGGCGCGTCGATCACATTCGTCCCCGTCACCGGCTCGGCGGCGGAAGCCCTGCGCGCCGTGCCGGCGGGGACGGACGCGGTCTACCTGACCCCGCTGGCCCAGCTGCCCACCGCCGGCCTCGACTCGGTCATCAGCGGGCTGACCGCGCGGCGCCTCCCCACGTTTTCCTATACCGGCCGCCGCGAGGTGGAGCGTGGCGTGTTGGCCGCCTATGCCCCGAAGGACGACATCGCGCGCCGCGCTCGACGTGTGGCGGGGAACATCCGCCGGATCTTGAACGGGGAGAACGCCGGGACCCTGCCGATCGATCTGGCCTCGGTGTCGTACCTCACCGTGAACATGATGACCGCTCGCGCGATCGGCTTCTCGCCCGGCTGGAACACGCTCACGGAGGCCGAGCTCCTGAACAACGAGCCGCCCCCCGCGGGGACGAACTGGTCGCTCGCGAGCGCCGCGCACGAGGCGGTGCGGGTGAACCTCGACCTCCAAGCCGCGGGCCGGGCCGTCGCGTCCGGGGTGCAGGACGTGCGCCAGGCGCGGGCGGCGCTGCTGCCCCAGGTGCAGGGAAGCACCACCGGCTCGATGATCCGCCAGGAGACGGCGGCCGCGAGCCTGGGACAGCAACCGGAACGTCAACTCCAGGGCGGGGTGTCGTTCTCCCAGACCCTTCTCAACGACCAGACGTGGGCGAGCTACAGCATCGCGGGCCACCAGCAGACCGGCCGCGAGGCCGACCGACGCCGCACGGAATTGGACGTCGTGCTACAGGCGACGACCGCATACCTGAACGTGCTGAGCGCCAAGGCCATCGCCCGCATCGAGCGGGAGAACCTCCGGGTCACGCGCTCGAACCTCGAGGTCGCGCAGTTGCGCGAGCGTACGGGCGCGGCGAGCCTCGCCGACGTGTATCGGTGGGAGAGCGAGCTCGCCACCAGCCGGAAGAGCGTCATCGACGCCGACGCACGCGTGCAGGTCGCGGCCTTGGAGCTGAACCGCGTGCTCAACCGGCCGCTGGAAGAGCCGTTTCAGCTCGAGGACACGCAGATCGACGACCCAACGCTGTTCACGAGCGAGCCGGGTTTGTTCGACTACTTCGGCAACGTCGAGACGTTCGCCGTCTTTCGGGATTTCATGGTCGCGGAGGGGCGCACGGCGTCGCCCGAGCTCCGGTCGCTTGATGCGGCAATCGCCGCGCAACGCCGCGTCGGGACGGCCGCGGGGCGCGCGTTCTGGCTCCCGACCTTGTCCTTGCAAGGCGGGTTGACCTCCGTCCTCTCCCGCGGCGGGGCCGGGGCGCAGCCCATCTCAGGCCCCCTCACCCTGCCGCGCGGACCGGACGACACCTGGAGCCTGAAGCTTCAGGCGGCGCTCCCGGTTTTCACCGGGTTCGCGCGCGGTGCCGCGCGCGCTCAGGCCGGCATCGACCTCGACCGGCTGACGATCGAGCGTCAGGCGCTCGAACGCACCGTCGCGCAGCAGGTCCGGGCGGCGTTGCATCTCGGCGGCGCGTCGTGGGCCGACATCCAGCAGGCGCGCGCCGCCGCCGAGGCGGCGCGGAAGAACCTGGAGCTGGTGTCGGACGCGTACGCTCGCGGCGCCGTTTCCATCATCACGCTGCTCGACGCGCAGGAAGCGGCGCTCAAGGCCGACGAAGCCGCGGCCGGTGCCGTCTACGCCTTCCTGACGGACTTGATGAAGGTCGAGCGAGCGATCGGTCAGTTCTACTTCCTCCGGACACCCGAGGAGCGTCAGGCGTTTCGCAA
>Ga0075423_10000373_pt1 | contig 35164 bp, 28 predicted proteins | sample SoiMethybrSBSTD2_FD_80114 | JGI IMG/M metagenome (GOLD analysis project Ga0075423, IMG submission 80114) | Bulk soil microbial communities from a Populus tree surrounding site in Tennessee, USA - Soil MetaG P. TD hybrid SBSTD2 | ecosystem: Environmental > Terrestrial > Soil > Tree plantation...
AAGAACTGCACCGTCGAGAGTTGCTTGTTGGTCTCTTCCTCGAGCTCATAGACGGCGTTCATGTCCCAGGGCGCCTGGCCGCCGGTCAGGTGGGAGCCGATCGTCGCGCCCCAGTAGAGGGGCGCGCCCGTGCTCGGCGCGGGCGCCGGGGCTGGGTGGGGGCTCGGGTCGGTCGTCGGGGTCGGATCGGGAACGGTAACCGTGCTGCCGGTGGTGGTGTCGACGGTGGGCGACGGCGTGGAAATCGCCTTCTGCTTCACGGAGCGGTTCGTGCTCCGCCGCGAAGAGGCGGTAGCGGCCTTCTTCCCCCCGAGGGCACGAGCGCCGGAGATCCTCTTGGCGGCGAGAGCGCTCGGCGCCGGCAGCGCCGCCACGGCGAAGGCGAGAACAAGAAAGGCGATGAGAAGCCGGATGCGAGCCACGCCCGGGCCTCATCGACACCCCCCTTCGCGACTTCAGCCGACCACCGAGGCGCTGGACGTATGTCCACGCCGGAGAATCGACCCGTAGAGATCGAGCAGCGCGGCTGCGCACTCATCCCAGGAGGCGAGGCTCGGGGAGCGGTCGGGGAGCGGGTGGCCGAGCTCCTCGATCGCCGCCGCCGCGATTCGCTGCGGCGGCGAGTCCAGCGGAATCGCCTGCCCGAACCCGTCCGCCGCCAGCTCGGAGAGCCCGCCGGCGTCGGCGACGAGGAGGCGGCGCCGGGCGGCCGCTGCCTCCAGCGCGACCAGCGGATGCGTCTCGAACTCGCTCATCAGGACTACCAGCGAAACCCGCCTCAGCAGCGCCGCCATACCGCCCGGGTCGTCGGAGGGCACGCTGGTGATCTCGACCCGCTCGGCGACGCCGAGCTCCCCTGCCTGGCGGCGCAGCTCGTCCTCGTGCGGGCCCTGGCCGACGATCAATAGCCGCGCGCTCGGTTCCCGCTCGAGCACCAGCGGGAACGCCTCGAGCACACGGTGGTGGCCCTTGTAGCGCTCGAGGCGGCCGATCGAGGCCAGGATCGGCGTCTCCGGCTCAACCGTCGCGAGGTCCGCGTCGGAGAAGCTGAGATCCGTCCCATTCGGGATCAGGACGAAGTCCGCGGGCGGGACCTTCAGCGCCGCCCCGTACTGCTCGATCTCGAAGCGCGCCACCGCGACGAGGCGGGAGGCGCGCCTCAACAGAGGCCGCAGCAGTTGCATCTGGACCCCGCGGGAACGGTTGCGCAGCTCCGAGGAATGGCCTCCACCGTGAAAGGTCACCACGTACGGGATGCGGAGGTTGAGGGCGCGCAACATCGCCAGCGGGGCGACGAGCGTGTGGTAGGACTGGACGTGGACGAGGTCCCATCTCCCCTGCCCTATCTCGCGCCAGAGCCTCGGGGCCAGGTAGTAGTCGCGCCCCCGCGGCCAGGCGCGGACGGTCCGGATGCGGACGCCGTCCCGGGTCTCCGTCGTCGCCTTCGACAACGTCGGATCGGTGCAGAGGACCTCGACCTGGGCGCCGGCGGCGGCCATCCTCCGGCTCACCTCCATCACGTGGCGCTCCACCCCGCCCTGGGCCAGCGGGCTGCGCGGGGTGACCATCAACACCCGCGGGGCCCCGCCGTTGGATGGTCGCCCGCCGGGCTCAGACTTCCCGACCCGCAAGCGAGCGCGCAGGTAGCCGGCCGTGGTCGCGGCGAGGCCGACAACGATCATCGTCGCCCGGCCGACCCCACTCGGATCCCCCCGCAAGGCATCGCCCAGGTCGCTGAAGAAGCCGAGCGGCAGCGTCCGCCTCGTGTATGCGCGCTCCGACGAGAGCCCGTCCTCGCTGCCGACCATCCCGGTCAGCACCGCCTTCGAGCGGCCCTCGGCGCGACAGCGATCGAGGAAGTAGCTCACCCTCCCCCGCGCCGGCGGAACCACGTGGTCGACGGCGGCCGCCGGGTCGTAGAGGATCTCCGCCTCGGGCCAGCGCTGGCGAACGCGGATGCTGAGGTCGGTCTCCTCGCAGCCGACCGGCAGCGTCCCGACGCGACCGAGGTCGTGGCTGAAGCCGCCGACTTCGAGCAGCGGCTCGCGGCGGAAGGACATGTTCGCGCCGACAAGGTTGCGCACCGGGGAGAGCTCCCGCGGCATTCCGGTATGGGTGCAGCCGACCACCCAATCGAACTCGGGCGGGAACCAGCCCGGCTTCCCCTCGACCCAGCGCGGCCGGACCGTACCTCCCGCGCCGAGGACGTTCGGGTCCGAGTAGGCGTCGGCGAGCCGGCGCAACCAATCCGGCGCGGCGATCGCATCGTCGTCGAGGAAGGCGACGACCTCGCCGCTCGCCTCGGCGACCCCCGTGTTGCGTGCCCCGGAGAGTCCCTGCTTCTCGCGGTTGGGGACGATCTTCAAATCGGGCCAGCGGCGGCGCACCTCCTCGAGCAGCTCCGGCGCGTGGTCGATCACGAGCACGACCTCGTGCGGCTGCATCGTCTGCGCTCGCAGCGACTCGACGGCTTCGCCCAGAACCTCCAGCCGCTCCGGCGTGAAGGCGCAGACGACGATCGAGATGGTGGGGGGGCCGCTCGACACCGGGCGGGATTCTGCCACCGCCCCTCCTCGTGCGAGTCTTTGGGCGATGCGGATCATGATGCTCGCCCAGTCGTTCGCCCCGATCGTCGGCGGCGAAGAGCGCGTGGTCGAAGACCTGAGCCGTGAGCTGGTCAGGCGCGGGCACGACGTCTCGATCGCGACGCTGCAGCAGCCGGGCGACCGCCCCGTCGGCGAGGTGGCCGGCGCCCGGGTCCACACCTTGCGCAGCACGAGCTACCGCTTCACCCGGAACCATCGCGATGCGGAACGCCGACACGCCCCGCCCACGCCGGACCCCGAGACCGTCTTCGACCTGCGGCGGGTCCTGCAGCGCGAGCGGCCGCAGATCGTCCACGCCCACAACTGGATCGTCCACTCCTACCTGCCGCTGGCGCGCGAGGCTCACAGCGCCCTCGCCCTCTCGCTCCACGACTACGGATTGATCTGCGCAACGAAGCGACTGCGGCGGAAGGACGGGATCTGCTCCGGCCCGGCGCCGGTCAAGTGCCAGCTCTGCGCCGGTGAGCACTATGGCCTGGCGAAGGGGCTGGTGACGGCCTTCGGCACGCGCGCCTTCGAGTCGCGCCTGCGTCGCCGAGTCGACGTCTTCCTGCCGGTCAGCTCAACCGTCGAGGAGCTCTGCCGTATGCGCGAGGGGGACGTCTCGCGGGTGATCCCCAACTTCATCGGCGAGCTACCGGAGCCCCCCTCGGACGATCCCCGCCTGGCGCAGCTCCCCGAGGAGCCCTTCATCCTCCTCTTCGGCGACGCCACCGTCGACAAGGGCGCATGGCACCTGGCCGAGGCCTACCGCAAGCTGGAGGACCCGCCGCCGCTGGTCCTGGTCGGCCGCTGCTACATCGACGAGCTGGCCGAACGGCCCGGCATCCACATCATGGGAACCTGGCCGCACCGACTCGCGATCGAGGCGCTGCGGCGCTCGATGTTCGCGGTGGCCCCGTCGCTCTGGCCAGAGCCCTTCGGGCTGGTCGCCCTGGAGGCGGCCGCGGCGGGCAAGCCGATCGTCGCCTCGGACATCGGCGGCCTACGCGACATCGTCATCGACGGCGAGACCGGGCTCCTGGTGCCGCCCGACGACCGGCCGGCGCTGGTGCGCGCTTTGCGCCGGCTGATCTCAGACGAGGAGCTGCGGGCACGACTGGGCGCATCGGCGAGAGAGCGCGCGGCGAGATTCAACGCGGAGACAATCGTCCCTTGCTTCGAGCAGGCCTATGAGACAGCCCTCGCAAACCGTCGCGCGAGAACGGGCTAGCTCCGATGGAGGCTGTGCAACAACAATGGACGCGACCAGGCCCTCTGGCGTTAGGGCGCCCTAACGCCTACTTGACGGCGGCGACCTTGACGGCGGCGAGGGAGCGCGCCAGCTTCCGCCTCAGTTGGCGCGGCAACGCTTCGAGCGCGGCTTCGATCGGGCGCACCGCGGCGGGCAGCAGTGGAGTGAGCCGTCGCCCCCCGACCGAGAGGAAGACCTTCACCCGGCTGAAGCCGCTCTCTCGCAGAGCGGTGGCCAGCTCGGTGACGCTGTACTCGCGCAGGTGGAAGCCCTGCGGGTCCTCGGCGAAGTGCCGGGAGACGTCGTGGGGGCCGGAGAGGCGGTTCGGGGTGACGCAGACGTAGAGGCCGCCGGGGCGCAGCACCTGGTGAACCCCGCGGGCGTGGTCGAGCATGTCCTCAGGATGCAGGTGCTCGACTACGTCGTTGCTGTAGACGAGGTCGACCGAGTCCGGCGGCAGGCCGAAGTCAAAGCCGTCGAAGACGCGGAACTCGAAGCCCACGGCCTGGTCGTCGGGAAGCGCGAGGGCGTCGGTCACGTCGAGGGCCACCGCGGTGTCGACGAGCGGCGCTATCGCCCTCGCCACCGCGCCGTCCCCCGCGCCCACCTCGCAGAAGCGCGACCCCCGGTCGATGAAAGAGCGCAGCAGCTTCGCCTGCGGCTCGACGGCGTGAGAGCGAGCCTCCGGATCCACCGCCTGCTGGACCAGCGGGTGATGTGGGATCAGTTCGCTGCGCTGCCGGTAGACCTCGCCGTAGAGGCGGCGCCGCTCGACTTTGTCGGGGGCCTCGCGCAGCTTCGCCGCCAGCTTCCGCTCGATCTCGAAGTGCTGACGCAACTCCGCCTCGGTTTGCACGTGACTCCCCTTCTTAGCTTTGGGGGATCGACCTCCGGAGAGAGGCCGCGGCTCGCATCGTGAAGAACAATGCGAAGCACAGGCCGGTCAGCTTACCCAGGCTCCAGCCGATCCCCGCCCCCTCGACGCCGAGGGGCGGCAGCATGAACCAAGTCGACGCGATCGCGACCACCAGCATCGCCCAGGTCGCGATCGCCGCCTCTTGGAGGCAGTGCTTGGCGCGCAGGACGGCAAGCGAGAGCTGCAACGCCGCATCGAAGACGGCGGCCGCGACCAGGATCTGTAGTAGGGCGGCGCCTTCGTCGGCGTAGGCCGGCCCGAAGAAGCCAAGGATCAGGGGCCCAGCAGTGAGGAGGACCAGCGCCGGCGGCCCCGCCAACATCAGCACGTAGCGGACGGCGCGACGAACGGCGGAGCCGAACTGCTCGGGCTCGTGGGCGCCCTCGGCGAAGAGCGCATTGCCGATCGCCGGGGCGATGAAGAAGAGGGCGCTGGCGACCATGAACGTCGTGTAGAAGTAGGCGTTCTGCTCGGGCCCAAGCCGGGCCGAGACGAGGACCGGCAGCAGGTAGGTCGATGCCTGGGCGCCGAGGTTGATCGACTGGTGGCCGGCGATCAGCCCCCGCATCCGCGCGAGCTCCTCCCTCCAGCCGGCGAGGGTGAGACGGAAGTCGTGCCCGAGCGATGGCAGCTCGCGAAAGACCGCGAGCGCGTCGATGAGGAGGAAGGAGGCCGCCCATATCGCCAAGATCCAGGCGGTGCCGTCGATCGGCACCACCGAGGCGAGCGGGATCAACGCGAGCCGCAGCAGCGCCGCCGCCGTGTTGCGGATGAAGGCGAGCTTGGCGTGGCGCTCGGCGATGCAGGCGTAGTCGATGACCAGCGAGCAGGCGGCGCCGGTGACGCCCAGCGGCAGCAGCAGGAAGGCGGCTGGGTCTAGACCCCCCTTCAGCGCCGGGATCAGGGTCGGCAGCAGCACCGCCGCAATCGCGCCGCCGACCAGGCTCGACGCCGCCGCCAGGGCAAGGCCGGTGCTGACGGTCAGCGACCAGTCCCTGCCGGCGGCGCGCGACGCCAGCCGCGAGACGAAGACCTGCCCGAGCCCCAGGTTGGTGAAGACCGAGACGAAGAGCATCGCCGAGATCAGCGCCGCCGAACGCCCCACCTCGGTCGCAGAGAGCGTCCGCGCGGCGATCAGCCAAAAGCCGAAGCCGAGCAGCGACGTGGCCGCGGTCGTGCCCATGATGTAGAGGCTGTTGCGAAACAGCGACTGCCCGCCCAGGTGCCTCAGCCGCTGCCAACCCCGGGCGAAACGGGAGGCATGCATGATCCGGAGCGATTCTCGCAGCTGTCCCTGCCGGAACCGATGCTCTTCCTATGCTGCGCCCCGTGGAGCAGACGCAAGAGCCCATCCGCCTGCAGCCGACGCGTGGCTTCAGCCGGGTGCTGGCGCCGAAGGAGCTGTGGCGCTACCGCGATCTCGCGGGACAGATCGCCCTCAGGGACATCACGGTCCGTTACCGCCAAACCGCTTTGGGAGGCGCCTGGGCAGTCCTGCAGCCGGTCGGCTTCATGATCGTCTTCTCGCTGATCTTCGGGAACGTGGCCGGGATCTCCTCCAACGGCCTCCCCTACCCCCTCTTCAGCCTCGCGGCGCTGGTCCCCTGGACGTTCTTCTCCACCGCGCTCCTGCTCGGCTCCGACAGCCTGGTCAGCAACTCTGCGCTGGTCTCAAAAATCTATTTCCCGCGGATCTTCATGCCCGCCGGCATTGTCGTCGCCGGCTTCGTCGACCTCGGGATCTCGATCGTGATCCTCCTGATCGTCGTCCTCGCCTGGGGATACGTCCCTTCGATCGCGATTCTTGCGCTGCCGCTGCTGGTGGCAATCGCCGCGGCGGCCGCCCTCGGCGCCGGCGCCGCGCTCTCGGCGATCAACGTTCGCTACCGCGACGTTCGCTATGTCGTCCCCTTCGCGATCCAGATGTGGCTCTTCCTCACGCCGATCGTCTACCCCAGCAGCTCGATCGACGAGCCGTGGCGCACCCTCTCCGCAGTCAACCCGATGGTCGGGGTCGTCGAAGGGTTCCGCTGGGCGACGTTGGGAACCGGCAACGCGCCCTGGGACCTGATCGCGATCTCCGCCGTCGCGGCTGCGGTCCTCTTCGTTGCCGGCCTCGCCTACTTCGACCGCGTCGAGCGCGCCTTCGCCGACTACGTCTGACCGGCATGCCGAGCGACGTCACAATCGAGACACACGAGCTGGGCAAACGCTATGCCCTGGGCCTGGCCAGGCGAGGCTACGGAACCCTACGCGAGGCGCTAGTCGAAGCGGCGCGCCGGCCGCTGCGGCAAGGGCGGAACGGCGGCGCAGGCAACACGGTTGACATGCTCTGGGCCCTCAAGGATCTCTCGCTGACGATCCGCAACGGCGAAGTCGTAGGGCTGATCGGCCACAACGGGGCCGGCAAGAGCACGCTGCTGAAGATCCTCTCCCGGATCACCGAGCCATCCGCCGGCCACGCCGACGTGACCGGGCGCGTCGGCTCCCTGCTCGAAGTGGGAACCGGCTTCCACCCGGAGTTGACCGGGCGCGAGAACATCTTCCTCAACGGCTCGATCCTGGGCATGCGCAGAGCCGAGATCCGGGCCAGGTTCGACGAGATCGTCGAGTTCGCCGAGATCGAGCGCTTTCTCGACACCCCGGTCAAGCGCTACTCCAGCGGAATGTCGGTGCGGCTTGCCTTTGCGGTGGCGGCCCATCTGGAGCCCGAGATCCTCCTCGTCGACGAGGTGCTCGCCGTCGGCGACGCCGCCTTCCAGCGCAAGTCGCTGGGCAAGATGAACGAGGTCGCCAAGGAGGGCCGCACCGTCGTCTTCGTCTCCCACAACCTGGCGATCATCCAGGCGCTCTGCACCCGCGGCGTCCTGCTCGAGCGGGGAGAGGTCATCGCCGACGCGCCGATCGGCGAGGCGATCGACGGCTACCTGAGGACGCTGGAGCGCTCGGCGTCGGCCAACCTGCTCGAGCGGACCGACCGCGACACCAGGGCCTACGACGAGACCCTGGTGCGCAAGCTCGAGATCCACAACCCGGGCGGTGCCCCGAACGTCGTCGTCGCCGGCAAGCCGGCGATGATCGTCGTCGACGTCACCGAGGAGCTGCCGGCGATGGAGTGCCGGCTGACGATCGCCAATAGCCTCGGCCAGCCCGTCTGCACGCTCGACAGCGAGGTCTCGGCTCCCCTCGATGTCAGGGAGAACGGCCTGGGCCCGCGCATCGAGTGCGAGGTCGCGGCGCTGCCGCTGCTGCCCGGCCGCTACCGGATCGACGTCATCGTCAAGGCCAAGCGCCAGATCCAGGACGGCCTCCAGGCGGCCGCGTTCTTCGACGTCGAGCCCGGGCTGGTCGGAGACCGGCCGACCGCGGGAGCGGGATCGGAGGGGAACGTGGTCCTCCCCCACGTGTGGCGGTTGCCGGCGTGAGCGACCCGACGTTCTCGGTCGTCATCACCGCGTATGAGGCCGCCGAGGTGATCGCCCCGGCAGTCGAGTCGGCGCTCGCCCAGACCCACCCGGCCCACGAGGTGATCGTCGTCGACGACGGCTCCACCGACGACCTCGCCGCGGCGCTCGCCCCCTTCTCCGGAGTCGAGCTGGTCCGCAAGGAGAACGGCGGCGGCGCCTCCGCCCGAAACGCGGGCGTGGCGGCGGCGAGCGGCGACTTCATGGCGATCCTCGACGCCGACGACGTCTTTCATCCGCGCCGCCTCGAGGCCATCTTCGAGCTCGCGCGGCGGCAGCCCGAGCTGGACCTGATCGCCAGCGACGCCCGCTTCGTCGTCGACGGCCGCACAGCCGGCACCTTCCTCGAGCACAACCCGTTCCCCACGGCGAATCAGCGGACGGCGATCTTCGCCAGCTGTTTTCCCACCGGGTGGCCCGCAGTACGTATCTCGGCCCTGCGAGAGGTGGGCGGGTTCGACGAGGGGATGCGGATTGCCTACGACTGGGACTGCTGGCTGCAGATGATCCTCGCCGGCTCCGCGGTGGGAATGGTCGAAGAGCCGCTCTACGACTACACCCTCCGCGGGGGCAGTCTTGCCTCGGGCCGGATCGCGAGCCTCCAAGAGCGGGTGAAGCTGCTCGAGAAGGCGGTCGCCAACCCCCACCTCCGACCTGAGGAGCGACCGGCTCTCGAGCGCTCGCTGGCTCTCCACCGCGAGCAGGCCGCGCGTGCCGCGATCGAAGCCGCCCTGCACGAGGCCGGAGATCGTGGGGATCTGCCGCGCCTGGCTCTGTCGCGCCAACTCGGCTGGCGCACCAGGTGCCTGGCGGCGATGTCGATGCTGGCTCCGGGCCTGGGGCGCCGCCTGGCAAGCGTCCCGCCGCCGCCCGAGCAGCGCTTCGCAGAGGATGCAGGTTGACCCGCTTCAGCGTCGTCATCCCCACCTACGAACGGCGCGCAACGGTGCTGCGGACCGTTGCGGCCTTCGACCGGCAGAACTTCAGCGACTTCGAGGTGGTGGTGGTCGTCGACGGATCGACCGACGGCACCGCGGAAGGGCTCGCCGAGCTCGAGACCGGATTCCCGCTGAAGATCGTCGAGCAACCGAACCAGGGGCGGGCCACAGCCGTCAACGCCGGCGCCGCGGCCTCCGAGGGGGAGCTGCTCCTCTTCCTCGATGACGACATGTCGGCCGACTCGGAGCTTCTCCGCGAGCACGACCGCTCGCACCGGGAGGGCGCCGACGCGGTGATGGGTGACCTCCCGCTCGATCCGAGCTCGCCTCCCAACCTGCTGAGCTGGGGCGTTGGTTGGTGGGCCAGATCGCGTTGCGAGCGGCTGTCCGAGCCGGGGGCGGAGATCAGGCTGGACGACCTGCTCACGGGGCAAATGTCGATCTCGCGCCGGACCTACGAGGAGCTCGGCGGCTTCGACGCCGGCTTCACCCGCGAAGGCCTCTTCGGCGGCGAGGACATCGACTTCGGCTACCGCCTGCTCGGGGCTGGTAAGAAGGTCGTCTTCAACCCCCGGGCGATCACCTACCAGTACTACGACGTCGGGCCCGGCGACTACTTGAAGCGGGCCCGCGAAGCGGGCCGCTCGGATTGGGAGCTCCTCGCCAAGCACCCCGAGCTGGCTGGGCGCTTCGACGCCAGCCCTCGCTTCACGACGCGCCGCAGCCATCTGCTCCTGACGCCTTTCCTGGTCGCGCCGGCGGCGCTGAGCTCGCCCCTGCGCGCCGGCGCCTGCGCGATCGTCCGCAGCGGCCGCAATACCCCCCGCCTGCGCCGGCTCTTCTTCGCGGTGCGCACGCTCGAGTACCTGCGCGGCCGCCGCACGGCGCAGCGCAAGGCCGGCGCCGGGTCGGCGATCGTCCTCGCCTACCACTCGCTGTCCGACCTCAGCTCCGACCCGGTCCTGGGCGAGTACGGCGTCGAGGGCGAGAGCTTTGCCGGTCAGCTCGACATGCTGGCCGCGCGGGGGCGCCGGTTCGTCGACCTCGACCTGCTGCTGGCCTGGCTAGACGGGCGAGCCCCGCTGCCGAAAAAGGCGACCCTGGTCAGCTTCGACGACGCCTACGCCAATCTGCTCCCCGCCGCGGTCGAGGTCCTCTCGCGGCGCGGGATCCCGGCGGTGGTCTTCGCGGTCAGTGGCCAGGTCGGGGGCACGAACGAGTGGGACCGCCACCTCGGGGCCGGGACTCTGCCGTTGCTCGACGCCGACGGACTGCGGGCCCTGATCGACGCGGGGATCGAGATCGGTTCCCACAGCGTCAGCCACAGCCAGCTGACCAAGGTCGGCGCCGACCGGGTGGAGGCGGAGGTGCGCGACTCCGCCGACCAGCTCGAGGGGGCGGGGCTGCCCCGCCCGCGCGCCTTCGCCTACCCACACGGGGAATGGAACGGGGAGGCTGCCGCGGCGGCGGCGAGGGTGGGATACGCCGTGGCGTTCACGATCGACCACGGCCGGATCGAAGCGGGGTGCAACCGCTACGCGCTGCCGCGGGTCGAGGTGCTGGCAAGCGACAGCCACCGCTCGCTGCGGGTGAAGCTGGCGACGGCGGGCTGGCCGGACCGCCTCCGAGATCCGCTCCTGAAGCTGCTGGGGACGAAACGATGAGGCGGAATCGGGCCGCACGCAAGGCTGCGCAGATCCTCGGCTGGCGGGCGGTCATCCCGGCGCTGCGGACTCGCGCGAAGCGGCGCCTCCCGCCCCTCACGCCGGGCGCGGCGACCGTCGTCACGGTGAACTGGAATTCGTGGCCATACCTCGAGGTGTTGATCGACGTCGTGCGGCGGCGCAGCCCGGCTTCGACCGCGATCGTCGCCGTCGACAACGGCTCAGAGGATGGGTCGCGGCAACGGATCTCCGCGACCGCGGGGGTGGACGGCCTGTTCTTGCCGGTCAACGTCGGCCACGAGCTGGCGATGGACCTCGGGATCCTGCTGGCCGAGACCGAGTTCGTGGTCGCCCTCGACGTCGATGCCTTCCCGCTTCGCGACGACTGGCTGGAGCGGCTCCTCGCCCCCCTCTCGGAGGGAGCCCAGATCTCCGGCGCCCGGCTCAACCGCAAGTACGTCCACCCCTGCTGCTGGGCGATGCGAAAGGCGAGGTTCGTCGAGCAGGGGCACTCCTTCCGCGCCCACTACCAGCCCCGTGCGGAGGGAAGGGACGCGTCGGGCGACGTCGGCGAGGAGATCTCCGCCGCGGAGGCGCCCAACCTGCACTTCTTCGAAGTCAGCAGCCAGAGGGGGCCGGGGGACGTTGGGACCGTCTTCGGCGACCTCGTCTACCACAACTTCTACGCGACTCGGTTCAACGCGACCTCGGAGCAAACGCTCGACGGCGTCGTCGCCAGCGATGACCCGGCGCGAGCCTGGGACGAGGCGCTGGAGCGGTACGTCTATTGATCCGGACGGCGCCCCACAGCGAAGATCGCGTTCGGCCTGCCCCAGGCGATGCCGAGATGCTCCAGGCGCACCGCCGCCGCGAGGAACGGGAAGGCGAGCAGGCGGATCGGGAGCGCCGAGCCCTTGATTCGATCCCGGATCTCCTGGGCCGCGGCGGCGAGGCTCCGGTAGGTCCCCTTCGATTCCACCCCCTCCAGACCGATACGGCTGAGGACCGCGCTCAGCTCCTCAGCGCTGTAGCCCTGACGCACCTGCTCTCGCCAAGTAGTGGCGCTGCCGGGCAGGACGGGCTTCCAATCGCGATCGGGGACCTGCACCGCGAGAAGCCCGCCGGGCGAGAGCGCCGCGAACATCGTCCGCAGGGCGCCCTCGTCGTCGGGGATCTCGCTCAGGCACTCGAGCGCGATCACCGCGTCGAAGCCGGAGACCGGAAGGGGTCGCAGCAGGTCCGCGGCCTGGAAGCTGACGTTGCCGAGACGGCGCGACTCCGCCCTGGCCCTAGCCCCGGAGAGCATGTCATCGCGCAGGTCCATCCCGACCAGGGCCCACTCCCGGTGCTGCCCGGCCAGCGCCAGCGAAAGGAGGCCATCGCCGCAGCCGGCGTCGAGGACCCGCAGTGGGCGCCCGCCGGCGTAGGAGCGAAGCTCGCGCTCGGCGAGCTTGAGGCGCAGGCGGCGAGCCGGGGCCATCAACGCCAAGCGCTCCTCGAGGATGGCCCGCAGCCTGCCGAAGACGTTCACCACCCCATCATTTCCAACTCCGCGGCGGCGGCATGAGGGACGGGCTGAATGGCGACTGGTGCGACGCGCCCTGGCGCACCCGCCTTCTGCGTCGGCTGGGGATTCCCGCCGTACTCCTGGCGCCGCTGGCTTCCCGCTCCCGGAAGTGGTCGAAGCTCGCGGACGACCTCGCACACTGGAAGGAGGTGCGGGCAAAAGTCGCTCCGGAGGAGTGGCGGCGGCTGACCAGCTCCTACTCGGTCCTCGTCTACCACCGCTTCGCCGGCGAACTGAAGCCGGGACAGGAGCGGATCGACATCTCTCCGAAGCGCTTCTTCCGTCAGCTGTGCGTCCTGCGCCTGCTCGGCTTCAGGCCGCTGCCGCTGCAGGAGCTGGTCGAGTTCCACCGTGGCGAGCGCAACGACCTCCCGCGCCGCCGCTTCGCGATCACCGTCGACGATGCGATGGCCGATGCGATCGCCCCCTTGAAGCGAGCCGCCGGCCTGGCGCCCCAGCTCTACGTGCCGACCGCCGAGCTCGGCGGCAGCGCCCACTGGATCGACGGCGAGCCGGTCGCCGACTGGGATGAGGTGCGCGACCTCGCGGCGGCCGGCGTCGCGATCGGCTCGCACACCCGCCGTCACCGCAAGCTGACGCAACTGGGCTCCGCCGAACGCGAGGCTGAGCTGGCCGGGTCCCTTGTCGAGCTTCGCGAGCAGGTCCCGGAGGCGGCGCCAGTGCTCGCCTACCCCAACGGCGACCATGACGACGCCGTTTGCGAGGCTGCCGCGGCGGCCGGCTACGAGGCCGCCTTCACCACCGAGAAGGGCCGCAACGGGGCGGGCACCGATCCCTTGCGGCTGCGCCGGGTCAGCGTCCACGGCACGGACGGGGCGCCGGCTGTGCTTTGGAAGGTGGTCACCGGCGAAGCGCTGCCCCGCCTCTGGACTCGCCTGCGGCGCTACTAGGCCCGCTGCAGCTCCTCTTCGATCAGGCCCAGGAACACGGAGCCGCGCAGGGCATCGGGCGTCGGTGTGCCCGGCGTCTCGAGCTGGAGGTGGCGATAGTCGCTGCGACTGTGGACGATCCAGCAGAGGAGGCGCAGGCGGCGGAAGTCATCGGGGATGATCTCGAGCGCGGTGAGGTACTCGTCGATCGCCTTGCTCGCGACCCGGCCGTGAGGGGTCGAGGGATCGAGGGATTGGGCGTAGGACTCGCGAGTTCGACCGCTCTCGATCGAGTGGTCGAGCACGAAGGCGCAGTTGGCGAGAAAGTAGACGAGGTCCAGCACGGGGAGGCCCTCCGGCTCGGCCGCTTCCCAGTCGAGCAGGATCGACTCGCCCGCGGCGGTGAGGAGAACATTCCAAGGGGAGCAGTCGCGGTGCTCGATCGCGGGCGCCGGCTCCCCAATGCCGCTGAGCAGATCTCGAGCGGTTGCGATCGCCTCCGGCTCGAGAACCGGCTCGAAGGCGCGCTCGAACCACCCGAGCGGCTCCTCGACGAGGCGCTCCCGCCAGCGGGGGTCGGCCGCGCCTCCCCCCCTGCCGAGCTCGATCAAGACGCGGGTGACGCCCATCGCCAGCTCCTCGAAATTCCCGGGGTCGATGACGTCGAGCATCGAGCACCCCTCCATCGCCTCCTCCACGAGGGCGAGGCGACCGTCGCGACGGCCCTCTCCCCGCAGGCCCGGGACTCCTGGGAGGGCGGGACGCTCGGCGTTAAGACGGCGCAGGACGGCGGCCTCTCGTTCGAGTCCGGGCTCCGCCTCGGCGACGCGGGCGAACTTCACAGCCGCGCTCGGCGTCTCGATTCCGCTCTCGAAGGCGAGGCCGACGGCCTTGTTGATGCTGCGGTGGCCGCCGGTGAGCAGCAGCAGCCGCGCCGAGGGGGAGAGCGGGAGCTCATCGTCCGGGGCTGCGCCGGGAGGACGACCGACCACGTGGATGGGCGCCAGCAGGCCGGCGCCCTTGGCGAAGCGCCACAGCCAGCGGAGGACGGCGCTCACCGCCGAACCCCTCTGCCTGCTCTTCAGCAGGTAGCGGACCGCCTCGGGAGAGTCGAGCGGCAGCCAGAACTGCGGCGGGCGATGTGGCCACGGCCCGGCCCAGTAGACCCGGACGTCTTCGAAGCCATTCGCCTGTAACCGCCTGCGAGCGCGGCGGGCGCCGCCGAGCCGGGGCAGCCTCCAGCCGTCAAGCAGCTTGCCACCCGCCAGCAGGAAGCGCCAGTCACGGCGGCGCAGGATCGGGTTGCGCCGGGACTCTGGCAGGCATTCCATCGTCTCCGCCGGGGTCGACGGTCCACCCTCCCCCAGCAGCTCCGCGTACGTTCCCGTCACCCGCTTCGCCATCTGCTCCCGCGTCAGATCCCGCTCCACCCGCTCGCGGGCGCGAGCGGCGTAGGTGTCGCGCAGCTCGGGATCGCCGAGCAGCAGCTTCAGTGCCGCCGCCAGCCCATCCGCATCTCCCCGAGGCACCAGCAAGCCGCTGTGGCCGTCGTCGATCAGCTCGTCGGTGCCACCGATCGCCGAGCTGACGATCGGAGCCCCTGCCGCCATCGCCTCCAACACCGCCAGCGAAGACCCCTCGTAGAGCGAGGGCAGGGCAAAGACGTCGCAGGCGGCAAGGAGCTGGGGGATGTCATCGCGCCGGCCGAGGAAGCGGACCCGATCGGCGATCCCCAGCCGTCTCGCGAGCGCTTCGAGCGCCCCACGGTCCGGCCCGTCGCCGGCGAGGGCGAAGACCGCGTCGGGGACGTTGGCGATCGCCTCGAAGAGGACTGGGTGTCCCTTCTGCTCGTTCAACCGTGCCGACGTGAGCACGAGCGGACGCCCCTCTCCTCCTCCCAGCTCCTCGCGCAGCCCCGCCGGCGCCTCCACCTCGAATCGCTCGAGGTCGACGGCGTTATGGACGACCTCGATCTTCTCGGCGGGCCAGCCGAGGTGCTCGATGAGCTCCGCGGCGATGTCGCGCGAGACGGCGATGTAGCGATCGACCCCGCGCGCAAGTGCCCGCAGTTGCCAGTAGGCGGAGCGGCCAGGCGGCTCGTACCCGCCCACCTGTACCGTGCCCAGCACCGCCGGCACCCGCGCCAGCACCGCCGCTGCCAGGGCGTACTTCGCCGCCACCGGCGAGCTCATGTGGGCGTGGAAGACGTCGGGGCGCTCGCGCCGCAGCAACCGCGCCAGGGCCGGCGCCCGCCGGGCGCCCGTCAACCCCAGAGGCATCGGATCGATCTGCCGCACGGGCACCTCCAGCGCGGCGGCGCGTTCGGCCAGCGGCTCGGTTCCCGGCACATCGTCGATCAGCAGCGTCGGGCGCCACGCGGCGCGGTCGAGCGATTCGAGCAGCATGAACATCGCATTCTCGGCCCCGCCGAGAACGCGGCTATCGGTGTAGAAGAAGGTCGATCGGGCCACGCCTGAGCTCACCGGCAAGCTTCGACAGCTCGCCTCCGTCGTTTGATTCGCGCAGCGCAGCCTCCACCCCTGCCCAGAAGGCGAAGTCCAGCACCGGCCGGTAGAAGAGCGGGAAACGCCAGCAGCCGCCCCGCTCCAGCGCCGAGGCGAGCGTGAAGACGAAGCCGGCGGTGGCCGGCCGCCGCCTGGCCGCCCAGAGGAGGACCGCCCGCGCCGCCAGCCAGGACCGGGAGCCGTCATAGGGCGCCGCCAGCCGCAGGTCGGCGAAGACCTCGGGGTGACCGCGAGCCAGCAGCACCGTCGTCCGCCCTTTCTCGAGCGTGTCCCGCTGCAGGCCGACCAGGTCCTTGTCGTACGTCTGATAGGCGAGCGCCTCGGGGTCGTAGCCCAACTTGACCCCGGCCTTGCGCAGCCGCAGCGCGAACTCGACGTCCTCATTGCCGTAGATGCCGAACGACTCGTCGAAGCCGCCGACCTCGCGCATCGCCTCCGTCCGCAGCGAGGCGTTGCCGGTATAGAAGGAGCGAGGCAGGGCGAGGTGAGCCGGGTCGGAGAGGCGGGAGAGGTGAAGGTCGAACTTGTCCTTTACGTACCGCGCCGCGTGCGAACTCCCCTCCCCCAACTCGACCGGGACGGCGCCGAGAACGCAGCGGCGGGAGCCCGGCGGATGGTGGGAGCGGTGCCGCTCGACGAACCCCTCGACCACCCGCATGTCGTCGTCGAGGACGATCGTCACCTCGCCCCTTGCCGCGGCGAGGGCGGCGTTACAGGCGGCCGCCCTCCCCCTACCCGGCGGCGAGACCCGGCGCAGCTGATAGGGCGGCGCGAGCTCTTCCAGCATCTCGACCGTGCCGTCGGTGGAGGCGTCGACCGAGACGACCACCTCGTAGGAGCCGTGGTCGGCGCTCTGGCGCGCGAGCGACTCCAGCGCCGACCGCAACGCTTCCCGTCGCTGATGCGTCGGGACGATCACGCTGACCGTAGGCGCCTCAGCCACCGCGCGGCCCCTCTCGCTCGGCCCGCGCCTCTTCGTACACCGCGGTAAGCCGCTCCGCCCAGGCCTCGGGACTGTGATGGCGCTCGGCGAAGGCGCGCGCCCTCTCCCCCAGCCGAAACCGTCGCTCGTCGTCTTCCAGCAGCGCCGCCGTAGTCGACGCGATTTGCGCCTCGCCATCGGCGACGGCGAGTGGCGGCTCCTCCCCGAACCCGGTGTAGCCCTCGCAGCCGCGGGCGGTGGTCACCACTGCCTTGCCCGCCGCCATCGCTTCCAGGACCTTCATCCGCATCCCGCCTCCCGTCCGCACCGGCGCCATCACGACCGCCGCCTCCTCCAGATACGGGAGGACGCTGGGCGCGTCGGCCACCAGCTCGACATGCGCCCCGGCCAGCTCCCGCACCTCGGGCGGCGGAGCGGCGCCGACGATCCGAAGCCTGGCCTTGGGGTTGCGCTCCAGCACCGCGGGCATGATCTCCCGCGCCAGCCAGATCGCCGCGTCGCGGTTCGGCGGGTGGGCGAAGTTGCCGACGAAGAGCACGGTGCCGGGGACCTCGCTAGCCGGGTTCGCCCGCGGCGGCAGCACAAGTCCAAAGGGATCGACCCGCACCTTCGGCGCCACGTCCGGGGCGAGGTCGGCGACCGTGTCGGCGTCGCGCCGGCTGAACACCTGGACGCGGTCGAAGCGCCGCCAAGCGTCTACCTGGAAGCCCTGCCAGCGCCGCCAGTCGAGCTCCTCGAACGCCCATCCGGGCCAGCGGCTCGGGGGGCCGGCATGCCAATCGACCGGGCGCGGCCGCAGCACCTCGTGATGCGTGAAGACGGTGGGAATCCCAAGCGGGTATCGGAATACCGACATCGCGCTGTCTTCGACCGCGACCACGTCGAAGCGGCGCTCGGCAGCGAGGCGATCGAGGACTCTCTGGATCTCCGGCGCGGCGAACCAGACAGTCCGCCAGGGCCAGCGGCCGCGGGCCCAGGTCGCCGCGAGCCGCAGCTGCCGCCGGCGTCGGCGCAACCCGGGCGGCGGTCGGCGGCGGTCGGCGACGTGAACCTCGCCCTCCGCCCGCAACCGCCGCACCGCCTCCTCTTCCCCGGGCTCGTCCCCGACGGCGGTGACCAGCGTCACCTCATGCCGCCGACGCAGGCCCAGGAGTTCGGCGTGAAGAAGAAGGGGGATCGCCCCCGCCCCGTCTGCCTGCGGCGGGACCGGTGCGACCAGGAGAACCCTCATCCGGCGACGAGCACATCGAGGTAGGCCTGCTCGAAGCGCGGGATCACCGACGTGGCGGCGAAGGAGCGAGCGCGCTCGCTTGCCACCCGGCTGTACTCATCGCGGCGCTCGGGATCTCCGATCAGCTGCTTCATCGCCGTCTCCAAAGCGTCGACGTCGCCCTGCGGCACCAGCATCCCGGCGTTGTCGCCGATCATGTCGACATGGCCGCCGGGCGTGGTCCCGATCACCGGCTTGCCGCGGTTCATCGCCTCGGCGACGGTGGCGCCGAAGGGCTCCGGCCACAGGGAGGGCATCACCCCGAACATCGCCCGATCCCAGGCGGCCATCACCGCCTTGTGGGGGACGTCGGTGAGGACCACCGCCTCCGGCGGGAACTCGCCCGGGGAGTCGCGCTCGTAGGTGCCCATCAGGACCAGGGGCGGCGGCGACTCCAGTCGTCTGTAGGCGTCGAACAGGGTCTCCAGCCCCTTGACCTTGCGGAAGGCGCCGACATAGAGGATGAAGGGCTCGGTCGGGAGTCGCGACAGGTACGGGGAGACTTCGGCGTCGGAGCTGTCGACCGGCTCGTCGGGAGCGACGTCCTGGAAGCTCGGGATCGTCACCTGGACCAAGCCGGACGGGGGGCCGTCCGGCCCGAACAGGTGGCGGCTGGTGACCTCCTGGACGAAGGTGCTGACGCTGTGCAGGCCGGTCATCTTGCGAGCCAGCAGCGGCCGGAATAGATACATGCTCGCCGTCGCGGGGAGGCCCTTCGAGGCCGTCCCGTAGTAATCGCTGGCGCAAGCGGCGCACTTCAGCGGCGCCGGCCCCTCGCACGGCTCGCCCTTGCGCAGCAGCGTCCGGTTGGCGCAGAAGTACCCGTAGTCGCGGGCCGAGATCAGCAGCGGGATCCGCTTGCGGCCCATCGCCACCGCGACCGAGAATGCGAACCAGCCGTAGGCGTGGATGACGTCCGGCTTGAACCCGGCGATCAGCCGCCGCAGGCCGGCGATGGTGACCGGGTCGGGGAACGGGGGCTGGTGGCGCTGCTCGTCGTTGCGGATCAACGAGCGGACAGCGGTGCGCATCTGGCGCATCCGATGGACGGTCACGTGCCCTTCCCAGTCGAGCGGCGGCAGGCCGCCGTGCCAGGTGGTGGCCACCGCGACGTCGTGCCCGCGCTCGGCCATCCCGGCAGCGAGCAACCGCGTCTGCCGGTGGGCGCCGCCGATGAACGGCGGGTAGTGGTCGGTAGCCATGAGGAGGCGCATCAGCGCTGCCATCTTTCCAGTAGGCGGTTGAATCCGGCGCGCCTGCCGGGAAAGAGAAAGAGCTCGGCGAGCAACCGCGCTGGCCGCCTCGGCACGACCGCCTCCAGCGCAAACCAAGCCAGCAGCAGCGCCTTCATCGGCGCCGAGACGTCAAAGCGGCGGCGGATGGCGCGCAGCGCGTCCGGCAGCAGAGCCCTGCGCCGGTCGCCGGGAACCGGGTGGCGCTCCGGCTCCAGCCGCAGCGAGACAAGCCGATTGGCGAGGTCGGCGCAGGAGAGGATCGGCTGCGGATGCTCCAGCCCGAGCTCGTCGGCCAGCGCTTCCAGTGCGCGGGTGGTGGCGCCGGCGAAGACGATCGCTTCCCGCATGTGCCCGAGGTCGATCCCGTCACGCGCGAGCTCGTAGGCGTTGCCGCCGTGGACGCGGTACTCGGCGCACACCTCCTCCAGCAGTGCCGCCTCGCCGAGCAACGCCGTCAGGTGGACCAGGTACCAGTCGGCGCCGCTGCGTGGGTAGTCCGACTCCGGGATCGGCAGGATCCTCCGCACCGCCTCGGCTCGGAAGCCGGTGCCGCCACCCGGCAGCCAGGGAAGGTCGAAGGGGAAGGCGAGCTCGGCCCGGCGCTGGTCTCCGACCGGCGCCCGCAGGTGCCCCGCCGGCTTGACCACGCCGGTAGCCGTGCCGGCGGCGTCGATGATCGCCATCGGGAACTGGACCTTGGAGAGCTCCGGCGCCGCCGCGAAGGCGGCCGCGACCCGCTCGGCCGCCTGCGGTCGCAGCACGTCGTCGGCGTCGAGGACGAGGAGGACCTCCCCGAGGCAGCGCTCCAATCCCGCGTTCAAGGCCGAAGCCTGCCCGCCCTGCTCCTTCAAGACCACCTCGACCCGGTCTGCGTAGCTGCGCAACACATCACGTGACCCGTCGGTGGAGCCGTCGTCGACGACGACCACATGAACCTTGGGATGGGTCTGCGAGCAGGCGCTCTCGAGAGCCTCGGGGAGGAAGCGCCCGTAGTTGTGGTTGGTGACGACGACGTCGACGGCAGGTGGATTCGTGCTCAAGGGAAGGTCTTCTTCCGCGGCAGCCAACTCGTCACCTGGCGGTAGAGGAGCCCTGGTCTCTCCTCCCGATAGAGGGACGCAACCACATGGGTCCTGCCGTTTGCTTCGCGCGGAACGTCGATTTCGTAGATGCGTTCCTCCCCCGGATCGAGGTCGACCCGGTAGGCCTTCGACTGGTTTTCCCCGAGGCCCACCTTGAGCCTGTAGGAGGCGGGGTCCTGTTCGTTGCTAATGACGCCAACCGCCACGGCGGCTTCGGCTGAATCGGTCGGAAGCGTCCAAAGCGCCGTGTAGCCGGCGGCGTTCTTGGCAGGGAGCGGCTTTTGAGCGAGGACCAACGCCGCAACCCCGATCAAGACGGCGAGGGAGGCGAGGGCGATGCTGCCTGCCGGCGGGCGAGCGGGCATGGCGAGGGCCGCGCCTCGGGGGGGCGCCGGTTCACGCCGCAGCGCTGCCCCCATGCAGGCGGCGATCACCACCACCGGCAGCAGCACTGCCCAACTCGCGGTCCTCAGTCCAAGGGGGAAGATGTTGAGCACGAAGGCGCTCAGGACCAGGACCATCAGGCTGGTCCCGACGCTGAGCGTCAACCGCTTCGGCAGCGCCGACTCCTGCGAGCCGAAGGCGACGGCGACGATCGCGTAACCGGGCAGGAAGAGGGTAAGCGGCGGGGCCGCGACGAGACGCACGACCTCCCACGGCACCAACGCCGCAACCAGAGCACAAAGCACAGCCGCGGCGCAAGCCCGCTCCAGGTCCCGGTGCCCCCTCACGGCCGGTCCCTCAGGTTGAAGAGGACGAGGTGGCCACTGTTCCAGACGCGGCCAACGGGGATGCGGGTGAACTTGTGGACGACCCCCTGCTCGCGCGACTCGGTCCCGTACTGCCCGGGCACCGAGAAGAACACGCCGCGCAAGGTGTCTTCCGAGATGCGACGGCGGTCGGCGACCACGAAGGGCAGGTGGTGTCGCTCGAGCAGCGGCAGCTGCCACACCGCCAGCTCCGGTTCATCGACGATGTCTTCGACGTCCGGGCCCTGGCCGCTGAAGGCGACCTGGCCTCCCGGCTCGAGCAGCATCCGTGCATCGGATTCCGGCGCGGCGAAGCGGCTGCCGTCGAGGTGCTTCCTGGCGAATTCGCCGAGGGCCAGCGACTCGGAGTCGATCTCGCCTCCGTTCGCGGTCGCCTGCAGCGGCCGCGTCAGCTGGATGTCCCAGGGCCAGCCGGAGATCGCGCCGCCGACCAGCACGATCCCGAGGGCGCCGGTGAGGAGGAGGCGCCTGCGCATCGGGCGCTGGCCTCGGTGCAGCAGCTCGGCGCCACCGTAGATGCAAACGAAGGCGAGGCCGATGAAGAAGTACCCGCCGGCTCGGTTCCCGGTCTCCCAGGCAGCCGGGGCGAAGCGCAGCGTCAGCGCCGCGAAGAAAGCGATCGCGCCGGCGCAGAAGAGGAGGACGAGGGGCCTTTCGCGTTCGTGCCGCCAGACCTGGCGCAGGCCGACGAGCGCGCCGACGCCCAGCACCGCGACTGCCAGCAGGGCCACGCCGCGGGCCGGCAGCGGCGTCGAGGCGACCGTCTCGGCCGCGGTCGAGGCCTGGTGGAAAAGCGTCCGCGGCGCCGATTCGCCCGTGGCGGTGTTCCAGATCGCCTTCACCGCCTCCTCAAAGACCGGGAAGAGGTAGCCGGTGGTCGAGCGGGCGGCGATCAGCAGCCACCCAAGAGCGACCCCAACCGACAACAGGGCAAACGGCCACGGGTTCGGTCTTTCGACCTTCATCGCCCGATAGAGGACCGCGAGGGCGACGAAGACGAGGGCGAGCGCGTAGGAAGTGAGGTGGTGGGTGATCGAGATCGCGAGGATGCCGAGCACGATCGGGACCGCCCAAGCGCTTCGCTCCCGCGGCGGCGCCGCGTCCCGTTCGGCGAACGCCATCAGGACCACGACCAGCAGCGGCAGAGAGAGCGACTCGTAGGAGAACTGGGCGCCCCAGAAAAGGAAGTTGGTGGTGCCGGTGTAGACCGCAACTCCGAGGCCGGCGCCGCGGGCGGAGCCGCTGAGGCGGGCGAAGAGGAAGAAGAGCGCCGCCATGAAGGTGAGGCGGGCGACGCCGACGAGGATGGTGCCGGCGACGTAGGTCGAAGCCCCCGTCAGCATCGTCAGCGCCGAGGTCGCCCCCTCCAGGCCGGGGTAGTAGGGCGAGGTCGGGATCGCCGGGTTGAAGTGGTAGAGGTGGTTGTACTTCTCGATGTTGTGGACGTTGAAGGCGTGGACGAACTCGTCGGGGAAGGTGAAATAGATCGAGTCGTGCACGACCTTGACGCAATAGAGCGCCAGGCCCAGCAACAGGACCAAGGCGAGGCGCTCGCGGCAGGTAGGGCGCGTCGCGGTGAGCCGGAAGAAGATCGGCAGGGCGATGACCAGTAGGCCGACCCAGTAGATCAGGGGGCTAGGCGCCAGCGTCGCCCGCGAGAGCGCGTTGGCGAGCGAGCAGAGGAAGAGGCCGATCGCGGCGGAGAGCGCGATCACCGGCAGGGATTCGAGGCGAGCCCGCACCATGAGATCTTCTGGTCGGCTTTCGCCCATAGACCCCATAGCCCTGCACGGGGACGGCCGGGGCGCCGGCGGCGCCCCGAGCCGTTGCGGCGGCCTCAGCCCAACCGCTGTTCGAGCGCCTCTAGCTGCGCGCCGATCTCAGCCGGCAGTTTGTCGCCGAACTTCGCCAGATGTTCCTTTACCTGAGGGAGCTGCTGGCGGACCAGGTCCTCGTCCACGGAGAGGAGCTCCTTCATCGCGTCCTCTGAGATGCCGAGGCCCTCAGTGTCGATCGCTCCTTCGGCCGGCAGCAGGCCGATCGGGGTTTCGACGGCGTCGGTCGCGTCTTCGCAGCGGCGGAAGATCCACTCCAGCACGCGGCTGTTCTCGCCGAATCCGGGCCAGAGGAACTTGCCGTCGGCGTCTTTGCGGAACCAGTTGACGTAGAAGATCCGCGGCAGCTGGGCGCCCCCCCGCTCGCCGACCTTCAGCCAGTGGGCGAAGTAGTCGCCCATGTTGTAGCCGCAGAAGGGCAGCATCGCCATCGGGTCGAAGCGCAGCTCACCGACGTTGCCGGCGGCCGCGGCGGTCTTCTCGGAGGCCATCGTCGCGCCGAGGAAGACGCCGTGCTCCCAGTCGAACGCCTCGTGGACCAGCGGCACCGTGGTCGCGCGCCGCCCGCCGAAGAGGAAGGCGTCGATCGGCACGCCGGCCGGGTCCTCCCACTCCGGGGCGATCGTCGGACACTGCGCCGCCGGGGTGGTGAAGCGGGCGTTGGGATGAGAGGACGGCGTGTCTGAGTCCGGCGTCCAGTCCTCGCCGTGCCAGTCGATCAGGTGCGCCGGCGGCTCCTCGGTCATCCCCTCCCACCAGATGTCGCCGTCGTCGGTCTTCGCGCAGTTGGTGAAGATCGAGTTGCGCTCGATCGTCCGCATCGCATTGGGGTTGGTCTTCTCCCCCGTGCCCGGCGCGACGCCGAAGAAACCGGCCTCGGGGTTGACCGCGTAAAGGCGGCCGTCGTCGCCGAACTTCATCCAGGCGATGTCGTCGCCGATCGTCTCCACCTTCCAGCTAGGCAAGGTGGGGATCAGCATCGCCAGGTTGGTCTTCCCGCAGGCCGACGGGAAGGCGCCGGTCACGTACTTGACCGCTCCCTCGGGCGAGGTCAACTTAAGGATCAGCATGTGCTCCGCCAGCCAGCCTTCGTCGTGCGCCATCGCCGAGGCGATCCGCAGCGCGAAGCACTTCTTGCCCAGCAGAGCGTTGCCGCCGTAGCCGGAGCCGAACGACCAGATCTCCCGCGTCTCGGGGTAGTGGACGATGTACTTGTTGTCCTTGTTGCAGGGCCAGGGAACGTCCTCGACGCCGTCCGAAAGCGGCATCCCCACCGAGTGCACGCAGGGGACGAACTCGCCGTCCTCACCCAGCGCCTCCAGGGCGGCGGCGCCCATCCGGGTCATGATCCGCATCGAGACCGCGACGTAGGCCGAGTCGGTCAGTTGCACGCCGACGTGGGAGATCGACGAGCCGATCGGGCCCATCGAGAAGGGCACCACGTACATCGTGCGCCCCTTCATACAGCCCTCGAAGAGACCGTTAAGGACATCGCGCATCTCAGCCGGGTCGCGCCAGTTGTTCGTCGGGCCGGCGCCCTCCTCATCCTCGGTGCAGATGAAGGTGCGGTCTTCGACCCGGGCCACGTCGGCGGGGTCGGAGAGGGCCAGGTAGGAGTTCGGCCGCTTGGCGTCCGAGAGGCGTTCGAAGGTGCCCGCCTCGATCAGCGCCTGGGCGAGGGAGTCGTACTCCTCAGCCGAGCCGTCGCACCAGTGGACGGCTTCGGGCTGGGTCAGATCTGCGATCTCCCCGACCCAGTCGAGAAGCTTTGCGTGGGTGGTCGGCGCGTCGGCCGCGATGGTTTGGCTCATTCGACTCACTCTACTTATTGGTCTTCAGATCGATCAGGCTGAGATCGGCTCTCTCGTTGCGGATCCTCAGCGTCGCGATCGACTTCCCGCCGTCGGAATATTCGACGGTGCAGGTAAAAGTCGCGCCGGGGGCAACCTCCTGGTCGGACGGGCACTCGACCGCTCTGATCGCCTTGCTCTCCCCCTTCTCGAGGTTCTGCTGGACCGTGTCCTCGAGCTTCACCTGGTCGATCACCGTCGGGCCGCATCCCACGATGAGGATGCCCGCGATGCCCAGCGCGCCAACCGCCCCAATCCGACCTGAAAAGCCCATTCTCCGCTGAGTATCCCTAATCGAAGAGGGATGAGTGAGGGTTGAGCGCCCTGACCTCTTGGTAGTCGCGCACCGCGGCTTCCGCATTGCCCCGCTCGGCTTCGACCCGGGACAGAACCAGCCAGTTTCGCCAGTTCGTCTTCTCCCTCTCGGTCGCCGCCCGGGCCGCGACGGCGGCGGCCGCGTAGTCGCCCTGGATCTCGAGCAGGAGAGCCTGCTGGAGGCGAGGGGACGCGGCACCGGGCTGCACGTTCTGCGCGGTTCGCGCCGCGCGCATCGCCGTGGTGTAGTCGCCCTTGCGGGCGTATGCCTCGCTCTGCCTCACCAGCGCCGAGGAGGCGAGCGGAATGGCGATCGCGACGATCGCGATGCCAGCGACGCAAACGAGTGCGATCCGCGGCAGGGGGTTGAATGCAGCCCCTTCCTGCGACTGGCGCCCACCGCCCGCCAGCAGCAAGGAGGCAAGCAGGAGCAGGGCTATGGACAACACCGGGATCTGCCACACCCAGTCGAAGCCGGCGGTGAGGCAGAAGGCAAAACAGCCCGCCAGCGCCGCCGCGAGCCACGGCCGTTCCCACGGATCGGCCAAGAGGGCACGGCGGGCGCCGGCGATCAGGATCGTCAACAGGAAGGCGACCAGCACGACGAGCCCCGCGAGCCCCAGCTCGCCCAAGGTCTGCATGTAGAGGGAGTGGGTGTCCCGCACGATGTCCGAGTTGGTGCCGTCGCGCGTCCACCAGTACTCGAAGGTGCCGGAGCCGGTGCCGGTCAGGGGCCTGGTGCTGTTCTCCCTGACCGCGGATTCCCAGTACTGAAAGCGGTTCTGACCAGCGAAGCTACTGAGGCGCTGGGCGCCCTTACCGGGGCTCCCCCCGTCCTTGAACTCGCTCCACGCGGCCGAGGACCGGCCGGGCGCGTCGATCGCCGCCGCGACGATCAGCGCCGCCAACACCCCCATCCCCAGCGCGACAAACGACTGTCTGCGGGAGACGAGCGTCCAGCGTGGTCGGGTTCGCCTCTGCAGGGCAAGCGATATCCCCGCTTGCACCAGGCCCACAACCAAGCAGACGATCAGTGCGATCACCAGCATCTCGTCGCCCTGCTGGCGAGCCGTGGCGTTGAGGAGCCCGTCCTGCAGGGCGTCGCGCTGGAGCGCAGCGGAGATCAGAACCGCCCCGCCGCCCCCCGCGACGAGCAGCGTCAAAAGCTTCGGCAGGCGATCCATGGTGAAGACGAGGAAGACGGCGGGCACCAGGATCGCGGTCGCGATGCCGCCCCGGGAGAAGGTGAAGAAGATGGCCAGGACCATCGCGGGAAGCGCCGCGGCAGCCGCCGCGCGGGCCAGGGTCGAGCGGGCGGATGTCGCGAGGTAGAGGACGAGCGGCAGCCCGATCGCAATCAGCGTGGCGAGGCCGTTCCAGTAATTGAGGGGGTAGGCGAGTCGCTCACGACTGTTGGAGAGGAACGCCGCGGTCTCGCCCGCACTAGGGAACCAGGCCGGGTGAAGCCGCGAGAGGAGGGCTACAAGCGAGACGAGGGCGATCCCGCTGCCCACCGCGGCGACCATGCGGCGCGGGCTCTTCTCGTCCCAAGTGAAGAGGGCCAGCGCGAAAACCCCAAGGTAGCCGGCAACCCGAGCGAGGTCCGCGGAGGTCTTCTCCATGCTCTCGGTCCAGCCCAAGCTCAGCGCCGTCCAGGCGACAAATGCGGCGAGCAGGCCAAGCGCGCCCCAGGCGAGGGGGCTCGGGCGGCGACGCGGGAGCGCGCCGACCGCGACCCCGGCAAGCACGATCCACCACACCGCGATGCCGACCTGGTCGTGGACGAGCGGATCGAAGCCGCCACCCTTGAAGCTGACGTAGACGACAAGGCCAAAGCCGAGAGCCCACGTCGCAACACCACCCCAGTCGATCTTCCGGACGAAGTCCCCTAGGCCCGCGCGAAGCCGCATCGATGCTGCGTCCATTTGGTTCTATCCTATGAGCGCAAGCCTGACAGGCGACGCTGTTCGGCATTCGACTCTCAGTCCATGCGAGCGAATATGAACACACTCGGAACGCAACTCGGGCTGCTGGCAGCCACGACGGCGATTCTCGCCCTCCCCCCCGTTGCGATCGCGGCGCCGGTCATCCCGCCTGATAACTCGGCGGTCACCCAGTACACAGAGGCGTTTCCCACCGTGGGCGGCGACAAGGAGTCTGCAAAGAAGCCGAAGAAGAAGGGCGACCGCTCGCCGACCAATGTCCTCGGCTCTCATAAGGCGAGAAAGCTCGCGGCGCAGGGGGCGCAGGGACAGGCGGTCGCGGAGGTGGTGGCGGCGACCGCACCGACCACAAGCGTCGCTCCCACTCCCGGCCAGGCCGGCGGCGATGCCGGGGGGCGCGACGATCGAGGCAACGGCGCCTCCGGTGGGGGCAGCAACAGAACCGGAGGCCCCGCCGCTCATCCAGTGGACGAGGTCGACGGCTCATCCGGCCTCGGCGAGGTGATCTCGCAGGCAACGGGCTCTTCGTCATCGGGCCAGATGGGCGCCCTGCTGCCGCTTGCGATCGTCGCCGCCATCGCCTCGTCGTTGATCTTCCTCTTGCGGAAGCGGCGGGCAACCGGTAGCCGCTCCTAGATGATCGCGCACGAAATGTCCTACGCCCGACGGGGCGGCCTGTCTCTACTTGCCCTGTTCTGCATCGGTTGGGTGCTGCTCGTCGATTGCCGCGTGGCGGTGGCCGCTCCCCCCGCCCGACCGCTTACGACCGGCGTCTCCTACGTCTACGACGAGAGCGTCGCCGCCTTCGAACACGTCCAGCGCGCAGGCGCAAAACTCGTCCAAACGCCATTACGGTGGGGCGACGTCATCGCGCCCAAACGGCAACCGGCAAGCTGGAGACCGGAAGACCCCGCCGACCCCAACTACGACTGGGCGGAGTACGACCTCTGGGTCACCCGGGCCGTCCAGGCGGGCCTGACGCCGGTGCTCCAGGTGCGGGGCGCGCCAGCTTGGGCCCAGCGCTGCCGCTTCATCTCCTATGACGCCCCGTGCAACCCCGATCCCGCCGCTCTAGCCGCATTCACAACCGCGGCCGTCCGCCGCTACAGCGGCCACTTCGGGGGTCTGCCGCGGGTGCGGTACTGGCAGGGCCTCAACGAGCCCAACCTCAGCCTCTTCTTTAATCCTCAGTTCGACGAGGCGGGGCAACCGGCCTCGCCGGATCTCTACCGCGACCTGATCAACGCCTTCTACTCGGCGGTCAAGTCGGTTGACCCCTCCAACCTGGTGATCGCCGCCGGCCTCGGTCCGATCGCTGTCCCCCCCTACACGATCGGGCCGATGCGCTTCGCGCGCGAGCTTCTCTGCATGCGCGGCCTCAGCCTCCTGCCCGGCGATTGCCACGGCGGAGTTCACTTCGACATCTTCGACGTCCATCCGTACACGACCGGCGGCCCCACCCACGCGGGCGGCATGAACGACGTTCAGATGGGGGACCTCGCCAAGCTGCAACGGCTGCTGAGGGCCGCCGACAGCGCCGGCAGGATCAAGGGGGCGTTCCGGCGCACACCGCTTTGGGTCACGGAGCTCTCGTGGGACTCGAATCCACCCGACCCGGGCGGGCTGGCGATGAGGATCGAGTCGCGATGGACGGCAGAAGCACTTCACGAAGCCTGGAAGGCGGGGGTCAGCAACTTCTTTTGGTTCAGCCTGCGCGATTTCCCTCCCGACCCCGATCGTCCCTTCAGCATGACCCTCCAGTCAGGTCTCTACTTCCGAGGACCGACGGTGGCGGAAGACCAACCGAAGGATTTCCTCTACGCCTTCCGCTTCCCGTTCGTCGCCTACCCCGTCCAAAAAGGAATCTCCTTCTGGGGTCGCACCCCGAGCAGCGGCCGCGGCAGGGTCACGATCCAGCTCCGGCGGAGAGGCCGCTGGCACAAGGCCTTCGTGGCGCGCGCAAACCGGTACGGGATCTTCAGCGGCGTGATCGGAACGGGGTACGGGCGCCACAAGCGCGGCGCCGCCCGCGGCGTCTTCCGGAAAGAGTCCGCGCTCCCCTTCTCGATGCGCCCCGTCAAGGACTTCCCCCAGCCGCCGTTCGGCTAACCGGGCTGGACCTGGTCTCCTCCCGGTCCGCCAGTGCGCCCGTTGGATAGGGTTCCCCGCCGCTGATGCGCTTCTACGAGTACGAGGCCCGGAAAATTGTCGAGCTGGCGGGGATTCCCGTCACCAAGTACGGCTTCTGCACGACCGCCGACGAGGCGCGCGCCGCCGCCGAGGAGATCGGCGGCCCCGTGGTGATCAAGTCCCAGGTGCTGAGCGGCGGGCGGATGAAGGCCGGCGGCGTCAAGTTCGCCGACACGCCGGATGAGGCCGCGGCCCACGCCGAGGAGATCCTCAAGCTGGAGATCAACGGCCACATGCCGCGCGGTGTGCTGGTCGACCCGAAGGCCGAGGTCAAGCAGGAGTACTACGCCGGGGTCGTCTGGGACGGAACCGCGAAGAAGCCGTTGATGCTGTTCAGCGATATGGGCGGAATCGACATCGAGGAAGTCGCCGAAACTCACCCCGACCACGTCGGCAAGGGTCACGTCTCCAACCTGCTGCCGATCTCCGACTTCGAGGCGAAGCAGGTCGTCGCCGCGACCGGGGTGACCGGCTCGCAGCTGAACCGCGCGACGCCGGTGCTCGCCCGCCTGGCGCGCCTCTTCCGCGACAACGACATGACGCTGGCCGAGATAAACCCGCTGGCTGAGCTGACCGACGGCAGATTCGTCGCCCTCGACGCCCACATGGAGATGGAGAACGAGGCGGTCGGCCGCCAGAAGGGCCTCCTCCGCAAGCAGCTCGACATCGCCGAGGACGACACCCGCGAGACCTACGAGCCCTCCGACTTCGAGCGAAACGTCGGCGCGATCGACGCCGCCGACCACCGTGGCGTGATCCAGGGCAAGGATCACGGCTTCGAGGGCAACCTCGGCCTGGTGATCGGCGCCGGCGGCGGCTCCCTCACCCTCACCGACGCCGTCCGCAGCCAGGGCGGCAAGCCGGCCAACTACTCCGAGATCGGCGGCAACCCCTCGGTCGCCAAGGCCTGCAGCCTGGCCAAGGAGGTGCTGCAGAAGGACGGCGTCGAGAAGATCGCGGTGATGATGTCGATCGTCTCCAACACCCGGGTCGACATCGTCGCCCGCGGCGTGATCAAGGCCTGCCTGGAGCTGGGCAAGGACCCGGCCGAGACGATCGCGATCTTCCGCATCCCTGGCGCCTGGGAGGAGGAGGGCTTCAAGATCCTCGACCGCTACGGCGTCGAGTACTGCGACCGCTCCGTCTCGATGTGGGAGGCGGCGGGTCGTGCCGTCGCCAAGATCCAGGGAGCGCCTGCCTGATGTCGATCCTGCTGAACAGGGACACGACCTTCATCGTCCAGGGGATCACCGGGCGCGAGGCGGTCAACCTGACCAAGGAGTGCCTGGACTACGGCTCCAAGGTCGTCGGCGGCGTCACCCCGGGGCGCAAGGGCCGCGAGGTTCACGGCGTGCCGGTCTTCGACACCGTCGCCCAGGCCGTCGAGAACTACGGCGCCCCGATCGACGGCTCGGTCGTCACCGTCCCCCCCGCCTTCACCAAGGACGCAGTCCTGGAGGCGATCGAGAACGGGATCAAGCTGATCGTCGTCGTCACCGAGCGCATCCCACGCCGCGACGTCGCCCAGATGGTCGAGTTGGCGAACCTGCGCGGGGCGCGGCTCATCGGCCCCAACTGCCTCGGGCTGATCGTCCCGGAGGTCTGCAAGATGGGGGGAATCGGCGGCCCCGCCAAGGACGCCGCCAAGGCATACGCCCCCGGCCCGGTCGGCGTGATGAGTCGCTCCGGCGGGATGACCACCGAGATCTCCTCCTCGCTGACTCAGGCGGGCCTCGGCGTTTCCACAGCCGTCTCGATCGGGGGCGACGCGATCATCGGCTCCACCTACGCCGAGCTGATGCCCTACTTCGAGGCCGACGAGGAGACGCAGGCGATCGTCATCTACACCGAGCCGGGCGGCCGCATGGAGGCGCAACTCTCCGAGTGGGTCGCCGAAAACGACTCGCGCCTGCCGATCGTCGCCTTCATGGCCGGCAAGTTCATGGACGACGAGGAGATGAAGGGAATGAGCTTCGGCCACGCCGGCACGATCGTCGAAGGCAAGGAAGACACGGCGACTGAGAAGATCGCCCGCCTCGAGGCGGCCGGCATCCGCGTCGTCGAGCGGATCGATGAGATCCCCGATGCGGTCAAGGAGAAGCTGGGGGTCGCCGCGTGACCGAAACGCTGAACAAGGTCTTCATCGACGTCGAGGTCGACTCATCCGTCGCCGGCGACGCCGAGCTCGCCGCCAAGCTGGAAGAGGTCTGCCCCGTCGACATCTTCAAGGCGAGCGACGCGGGCGTCCAGGTCGTCGAAGAGAACCTCGACGAGTGCGTCCTCTGCAACCTCTGCGTCGACGCCGCCCCCGACGGGACGGTTCGCGTCGTCAAGCTCTACGAGGACAAAGAGCTCTCCTAGTCGCGCAGCCACTCGGCCAGGAACGGCTCGACGATCCGGTACGCCCCTCCTGCGCCCTTGACGATCTCGCGCTGCTCGAGCGACCGCAAAGCCCGCTGCACGTTGGTCGCCGGGGGCAGGGCGTGGCGAGCGCGGTAGTCCGCCTTGAAGGGTCGCCCGGGTTCGCGCGCAAGCGCCTGAAGAACGAGCTTCTGTGCTGTCGACGCGTCTTCCCAAAGAAGGCTGAAATGGGCGTGCTCGGAGCGCAGCACCGCTGTCAGCGCCTGTTGTAGCTGCTCGACCGATGCCTCTTCTCCCTCACCCGTCTGCTCCCAGAGGAAGTAGCAAAGCTCCTGGGTCGCGTAGGGGTGGCCGTCGGTGCGGGCAAGCAACTCGTCAAGGGCCTCCCCACCGATTGCCCTTCCTGTTGCCTTGAACCGAGCGGCTATGAAGCGACCGAATGGCTCTCGCTCTATCAGGTCAAGCTCGATCGACTTGGCGCTGCGCCAGAACGGCTCATTCTTGTCACTGAAAATCCGGGTCATGACGTGGCGCTTGCTGCCCAGGTAGACATGAGCCACCTCGGGTTGCGGCTGGAAGACTGCCCGCAGCAGATTCGGCAGCCCGGCGTCAATCTCGACTATCTCCTGAAACTCGTCCATGATCAGGGCGGTGCGTCGACCGCGGGCGCCTCCCAGTTCGGCTGGAAGCTGAAGTAGCCGTTCCAGCGTGGCGTCGATGTCGGAGCTTCCGTGCTCTGCCCGGAAGGCGAAAGAGAATGAGCCGTTGGCGGGCTCAACGGTCACGGTCGGCTGGATCCTCAGCTCGCGGAATGGCGCCAGAGCTCTTTCCCGCACCCGTTCGAGAATCGAGGCAATCTGTGTATAGATCGACTCTGCGAGGGCAGCGGCAAGCCGCTCCTTGGTCGGCGTCGTCATCAGATCGACCTGGGCAACGAGCACGCCGTCCGCGGCAGCAGCCTGCGCTGCGCTCCAGGCCAGCGAGGACTTGCCGAAGCGCCGAGGGGCGAAGACAACGACGTCCTGGCCATTGCGAATATCGCTGGAAAGCTCGTCTCGCTCTCCCTCACGATCGGCGAACGACTCGTCGAGCGCCAGCGCGCCGAAACGAAAGGGATTGGTGTGCAGCATATCTTTCATACGCCCACGTATAATACATAGATGTATACATAAGAAAAAGGCTTACCGCTATTAATTAATATACGCAAATGTATTATGCATTGACGTATAAGGCTGTCCAAGCGGCATGGGAAAGGACTCGCTCGGGCTGCGCTAGAGATAAGTGACGGGCTGGGGCGCGAGCTCGGCTTGGACTTCTTCGCGCAGCCTGTCGGGCAGGACGACCATCGCGCGCAGGGCCTCCAAGGCACCGCGGTCGCCTTCGATCTCGACGTCGGCCTCTCCCCCTTCGCCGACGACCAGCGCCGCGATTATGTCCCTCGGCGCACCGGAAAGGGTCAGATCGGGGTTCTGCGCCTCTCCTCGCTCGGCACCGATCCGGCCGTCCTCCACTCGCATCCCGAAGGCATGTCCTCCACTCTTAAGTTGGAAGGTGAGTGAAGCATCGGGAGGAGGCTGGAGAATGACCCGCAACGAGTTGGGGAGCCAAGAGGACTCGATTCCGGGAACGTCCTCGAGCCGGTAGAAGTTGAGCCCCCAGCGCCCCAGCTCCAGCAGTGGCCGCTCCAACCCACGGCCAAGCCCGGTTAGCTCGTAGACGACCCCGGAAGCAGGGAGGTCAAGCTCACGGCGGCGCACGATCCCGTCCGCCTCGAGATCCCGCAGCCGCCGCGTCAGCACGTCCGTCGGCGCTCCACCCACGCCCCGCGCCAGGTCCGAGAAGCGCAGCGGCCCGAGCAGCAGCTCGCGGACGATCAGCAGCGACCAGCGCTCCCCGATCCGATCGAGGGCCCCGGCGACGCTGCACGATTGGCCGTAATTGCGGCGTGTCATGAGGCAATCGTAACACTCTATTTTGAAATTCAAAGTCAGCACTTTGAATTCTGGTACAGTCCTTCGCCGTGTCCGTCTCACGTTTTGCGATCCCGTCGCGTTCATCCCGCAAATGAACCGCATCGCCGACCTCACCTGGAAGCACCCGAAGTTGGTGCTCGGCATCGTCGGCATCTTCGTCCTGATCGCGGCGGTGGTCGGCCGCGACGTCGAGCAGCATCTGAAGGCGGCCGGCTTCGTCGATTCCGCCTCGGAGAGCGAGCGTGCGTCGAAGCTGCTTCGCGACTCGCTCGGCTACAACCCGAACCCCGGGCTCGTGCTCGTGGTGCGCGCCCCCGGCGGTGGCAAGCTGGACACCTCGAGCCCCGCCGTGCGCGGCGAGGTCGCGCGAATCAGCCGCGAGGTGGCGCAAGTCGAGTACGTCGGCCGGGTTCTCAACCCACTTCGCAACCCCCGCGCCGGCAGCGACCTGATCGCCCGGGACCGCAGGTCGCTGGCGATCGCCGTCTATCTCTCGACCCTGGACGTCCAGGATGCCGGCGGTTACGCAGCCGAGGGAGTCGCGCCGATCGTCGCCGAAAGTAACCTCGACGTCGCGATGGCCGGCTTCGCGGCCGGCTTCAACGAGACCAACGACCAGACCCGCAAGGACCTGACCAAGGCCGAGTTGATCGCCTTCCCGATCCTGACGCTGCTACTGCTGTTCGTCTTCCGCGGCGTGGTCGCGGCGGGGATCCCGCTGCTGATCGGGGTGATCTCGATCGTCGGCACGCTCCTCGTGCTGCGAATCATGTCGGGCCTCGCCGACACCTCCCTCTTCGCCCTCAACATCGCCACCGGGCTCAGCCTCGGCCTCGCCGTCGACTACGCGCTGCTGATGGTTTCGCGCTACCGCGAGGAGATCGGGCGCGACGGCGCCACGCGCGAGGCGCACCGAATCACCGTGCGCACGGCGGGCCGCACGGCCGTCTTCTCGGGCCTCACCATCGCGGCCGCGATGGCGGCGCTGATCTTGATGCCACAGCGCTTCCTCTACTCGATGGCCGTCGCCGGCGCCTCGGTCGCGGTGCTCTCGTCGGTGATCGCGATCCTCGTCGTCCCCTCCTTGCTGGCCCTGCTCGGAACCCGCATCGACGCCCTCTCGGTCCGCCGCGGCCCCGCCGTCTCCGACACCTCCGACGGCTGGTACCGGCTGGCACGCGGCGTGATGCGGCGGCCGGTCGCGGTCGCGCTGGCCAGCTCGGCGCTGCTCCTCGCCGCCGCGGCCCCGCTGCTGTGGACGACGCTCACCGGCCCCAGCGCCGAGGCGGTTCCCCCGGGACAGCCCTCCTACGAGGCCTACCGGTACCTCGATGCGCATTACCCGCGCGACGTCACCGAAGCGGTCACCGTCACCGTCGACGGACCGGCCGACGACACCCAGCTCGCCACCTTCCAGCGCCAGGTCATGGGGGTCGACGGCGTGGTCCGCGGCGCACCCTTCGTCCGCGCCCCGGGCCAGGTGGCCTACGCCAACTTCGCCCTCTCCGGGCCGGCGCTCGACGGCGACTCGCAGGACTCCCTGCACGCGATCCGGGCACTGGACCCCCCGGGCGCCACGACCACCCTCGTCTC
>Ga0075423_10000374_pt1 | contig 35142 bp, 47 predicted proteins | sample SoiMethybrSBSTD2_FD_80114 | JGI IMG/M metagenome (GOLD analysis project Ga0075423, IMG submission 80114) | Bulk soil microbial communities from a Populus tree surrounding site in Tennessee, USA - Soil MetaG P. TD hybrid SBSTD2 | ecosystem: Environmental > Terrestrial > Soil > Tree plantation...
CGCAGCTTTTGACTGAAGCAGCTCACGGCTGTTTGAAGCCTCCCCCTACAGGGTGTCTCCGAAGGGCCAACCTTCATCTTTCGTACAGCATGACGCTTTCGCGTCTTCTTGACACAACCCGCCGCACCACAATTTGAACCGTATCCGATTTATCCGGAACTTTAAACTCTGCCTCCCGGCTGGAACCGGGCGTCATTGCGATCTCGGCAACGCGAGTGCTCATGTGTTTCGATGTTGATACGGCCCCCCCCGCGCTCGAGCGAAAGCGCCAAGCCCTCGTACTTGAGCACAGAATCAGGAAGCACTACGACGTTCGAACCTGGCGCGTTTATATTGGCAAGCGCATCGTTCTTGGTCTGTACGATGTCGCCGGGGAAAATGGCACAAGAGTGCGACCCAGGCGCACCATTCAGCCAAACCGTGCCTTTTGTAGCATAGCCGCACCGCCATCGCTGGCAATTGATGAGGCAGGCAGAGAGGCCATCATGAACCAGCAAAATGTGTTACGCACATGCCCCCACATTCGCATGATCGTAGCATCGACTCACCCCGGGGGGTACTGAAGTAATTGGCAACGGTTCGGCCAAACAGAAGCCTAGCTGAGGCATGCTAGAATTTTTGTGCGACGAACGATTTCTTCAAATGGCCACCTATTCTGTTTTAACACCTTCTTTTTCTGAGCTGAAGAACAAGATCGAGACTCGCCGGGCGCGGGTTGCGGTTATCGGACTGGGCTATGTCGGACTTCCGCTCGCCCTGCTTTACAGCGAGCAGAAGTTTCCGGTTACTGGCTTTGACATTGACGAGCGAAAGGTTGCGACTCTAGCGAAGGGGGGCTCCTACATTTTTCGAATCCCTGCAACTGAGATCCAGGCCGCTCAAGCTCAGGGATTCCGAGCTACTTCCGACTATGCACTTCTTCGGGAGATGGACGCCATCATTATTTGCGTCCCTACTCCCCTGAATGAGTACCACGAACCTGATCTAAGCTACATCACCAATACCGCGCAGGCGATTGCTCCTCATCTCCGAGCTGGTCAGTTGGTTATTCTCGAGAGCACGACCTATCCCGGAACCACCGAAGAAGTGATGGTGCCAATCCTGGAAAAAGGAAACAAGCACGCCTTGAAAGCAGCTCGGAGCGGGGCCAGCAATGGTCAGGAATTCTACGTAGCTTTTTCTCCCGAGCGCGAAGATCCCGGGAATCAAACCGTAGCGCGGCGTGACATTCCCAAGGTGGTTGGCGGCCTGGATCCTCAAGCATCGGAGTTGGCAGCAGCTTTGTACGGTGCCATCTTCAATCGAGTGGTGCGGGTTTCCTCGCCGGCCGCCGCAGAAATGACCAAGCTGCTGGAGAACATCTATCGCTGCGTGAACATCGCCTTGGTAAATGAGTTGAAGCTGTTGTCGCTGCGCATGGGATTGGATATTTGGGAGGTCATTGACGCGGCCTCGACTAAACCCTTCGGATTTCAGCCGTTCTACCCGGGACCGGGGCTGGGCGGACATTGCATTCCTGTAGACCCCTTCTATCTTTCCTGGAAAGCCAAAGAATGGGACTTCCGCACCCGCTTCATCGAGTTGGCCGGCGAAATAAACAGCAACATGCCATATCACGTGCTGGATTCTGTTGCCAAGGCGTTGAACCAGCACAAAAAGGCACTGAACGGCGCAAAGGTCCTGGTGCTTGGGTTGGCTTATAAGAAGGATATCGATGATCTGCGGGAGTCTCCTTCGTTGACCATCATTGAACTTCTGCAAAAAGAAGGCGCACAGGTCAGCTACAACGATCCGTACTTTCCAACCGTGGGGAGAGGACGCAAATACGATTTGCAGATGAAGTGCACTTCGCTTGAAAACCTCGGCCAGTATGACTGCGTGCTGATCGTCACCGATCACTCCGACTACGATTACCAGCGCATGGTGCGCGAAGCGCAGCTGGTAGTCGACACCCGCAACGCGACCCGCGGTATCCAGAGCCCGAAAATCGTGCGCTGTTAGCCAGGCGATTCGCTCACCTGATTGCCCACGCGTACATCTCCGACTTCCATAGAACTCTGCGGGTTGGGAGTGACTGGTCCCGAGTGGGCTGGAAGTTCGGGACTTACTGAATCGAGCTGCTAACGGAAGAAAACACGTTGTTGGCGTTAGAGCCGATTAGCCGGATTGTGCCGACCACAATCACCAGAATGACCGCCAACATTACGGCGTACTCGGCGATGTCCTGGCCCTGCTCGTCTGACCAGAGCTGTTGTAGAAACCGTGCCACACTTTCCTCCACTTGGTTTTTCCTGTCTGGTGCCAGTAAGCAAAGCAATTTTTTAAACCGGTAAAGCTTTGCGCTTTCCTGGCAAATTAACCTAGTTTCACATGCTAATTCCATGTACCAAGGAAGCAATGGCACTCTGGTGGTGCAGTATGGCACGGAAGTGCCATATGGAGGGTCAGGCAATGGTCTTTAGAGGCAGAGCCTGGTTCACCGCAAAGAGCGCCAGCTCGAGGCGAGTCGAGACGCCCAACTTGTCGAAGATGTTGCTGAGGTGGTGCTTAACTGTGTCTTCGCTGATCTTGAAATATTCGGCAATTTCCTTATTGGAATAACCGGCCACGACCGCGGACACAATCTCCAGTTCTCTGGGTGTGAGGCCAAATTTCCGTTGTCTGGCTTCCTCACCCGAAGACTGCACTAATGTCCTGAGGTACTGCACCAGGTTCGACACGCTTTCGCGGCCCACCCAATATTCTCCGGACATGACCGTATGAATGCTCTTCAGTAGAAGCTGCGTGGCCGAGTCCTTCAGGACAACTCCCCGCGCGCCCAACTGCAAGGCTTCCACGATCTGCTTCTTCTCGGCGGCCGCCGTAAGCAGAATCACTCTCACGGAATTCGACCCAGTCCCTGAGTTCATCTCACGCAAGGCTTCGAGTCCGGGTTGGCGAGGCATGGCGAGATCGAGCAAGAGGATATCGGGCCGTAACTGCCGGGCCAGCTTTACCGCCTCATTGCCGTCGCAGGCTTCACCCACCACCCGAAGATCGGGCTCCGCTTCAAGAAGGCGACGCAAACCATCCCGGAAAATCGGATGATCATCCGCAATCACGATGCGAACAGGCTGCGATCGTCTGTTATCCATAAGCTGCTTCCCGTTTGTGGGGAATATTGATCTCGAGCCGCGAACCTTGACCCGGAACTGATTCTATCGTGAGCTCGCCCTTAATCACACGAACCCGTTCCTTGATCACCTGCGGCCCTCGGCCCAGTGTATCTAATTCGAGATGTGAAAGACGACCAGCAAAGGGAAAGCCGTTACCATCATCTTCAATGACCAGGTTCCATCGATCGCTATTCGAAGTCAAACGAACCAGCGCTTGCCGCGCGCCGCTGTGCTTGCGTACATTCACGAGGCTCTCTTGCACGATGCGGGCCACCTCGCGGCAAACTGGCTGGGGCATTTCCAGGTGGTCCAGATCGGAGAGAAATCTGGCCGAGATTCCGGTTTCACGCTGAAATCTCTCGACCGCGTCGGCGAGAAAGCCCAGTAGTCGTCGAGAGTCCACGTCCAGCGACTTCATCTGTTGCATCAGTTCTCTGAGCTTGAGCACTTCTTCACGGAGCAATCCCTGTATGCGGCCCAGCTCATCTGTGATCGGGCCAGACTTGCCGGATTGACGCCGCAATACATCAACCTGCATTTCTACCGCGATGAGCGACTGCACGGCTCCATCATGCAGCTCGCGGGCAAAGCGGGCTCGCTCCACGGCACCGGCTCGCAGCCGCAGCCGTCGCAAAAGGTAGACGTTATACACCGCGGGTCCAACCTGGCGCACTAACTCCTGCAAGAAACGCAGCTCCTCTTCGATCTCGCCAACCGAACCCGGATCCAGCAGAAAGATGCGACCCCACCATTCACTCCCGAAGACAAATGAAATGACGAGCAGGTTTTGAAATTGCTGCTGTTTCCTCAATCGGTCGAGGAATGCAGCCGAGTTTGTGCGGATTCTCTGGCCCACCTTATCCAGGCCGCGCAGCACCACGTGCTCGGCACCGTTCTGGCTCACATAGCACGTCTCCGCCTCGGAATCGAATAGATAAGTGGTGGTGTCCGTGGGCAGCGGTTCGAGCCAATTCAATGTGGACGGACCAGAACCGGCAATTCCCAACTCACCTACAAAGACTCTATGGCTATTTGATTCCTGTGAGGCGACGAGTCCGCGGCGGGCGCCGTACATGTTTAGCAAATCCCCGAGGATTTCCTGGAGGGTTCCAGTCAAGCCCGCTTCAACGCGTGCTTTTCCCGCAATTCGCGCAATCACTGCCCTTTCAGCGCGTAGCTGCTTCTGCTGTTCTGCCAGATAACCCAGCAGAAGAGCCATCACCAGCAGATACGCGGAGCGCATGAAAAGATGTTTTGGTTCGAAATCTGTAGGGTCCACACCGAGCGGAGAAAGCCTATTTCGCAGGAGAATACTGTCGAGCCACTGAAAAAAACCCAGGCGCAATATGAGACTCTCGATCCACAATAGCGCCACAGCCGAAGCCGCCGTGCCGATCGTTTCCCATAAACCCCAGCGATATGCAGCAGCGGCCAGCACAAAAACAAAAAACAAAAAAAACGGACTGCCCCTTCCGGTGGCGAACAGACCTATCAATGCTGGCCACACGATGTCAGCTGCATGAACGAGTAAACGAAACGACGCCGTAGACTGCTCGCGCTGACGCAGCAACAGCATGATCAGTACGCCCTGTGAGATGTAGAAGGCAAAGAGGCCGTAAGCCCAAGGGGAATAGCGGATTTCACCCGGATCCAACCTGATGGCAACCAGAGCAGAAACGGCCAGAAAGACTCTGGCTGTGGCTAGCCATCGCTCAATTCGGCGCACCTCGCCGGGGGCGGTGGGAGCCCTGAGTCTCCACAGAAATCGATGTCGAAGTGTTCGCAGCAACAATCGAGCACAACCGGAGGATTCTGGTTCGCAAAGATTTTATTGGCATAATCAAATAAGAACAAGCAAAGCGGCTGCAGGTAGTGGTGCAGTTTGGCAGAGAAGCGAGCCGGACACGAGATTGATGTGTCGCAAAGAACGCTACACTTCGCGCGGCTCGCCCAGATCCTTCGCGCAGGAGAGGCTTGCGCTGCGCAAAGGGCGCTTGCTCAGGATTACATTGAACTGCACCACTATTCGGCTGCCGGCTGGATTGACTTTCGATTAGCCCGCGAGTAAATTTGCCGACGCGCTTCATTTTTGCTCTTTCACAATTACTTGGTTCGCGCAACCTCGTTATCCGTGACGAGGAGGGAAGCGGGTGAGAAACCCGTGCTGCCGCGCAACTGTAAGCGAGGAAAAAGCAATCGGCCACTAGGAAACTGGGAAGGCCGGTTGTAGTTGTCGGACACTGATTATGTCCTGACTCGCAAAGCCAGGAGACCGGCGCGAACCGTCAACACCAAACCCCTTTCGCGTGTAAAGGAGGAGTGCCATGCGGTTCCATGGAGTTGTTTTCTCAATCACCTTCGCTGCGGCTTTGGGCGCAGTCGCTTGGGCTCAGATTAGTTCCACAATTTCGGGAGCGGTTCTCGATCCCAATCACGCCTACATTCCACGGGCGACGGTGCGATTGTTGTCCGCCGATTCGGCGGAAGTAGCTCGGACATTAACGGATCAACAGGGCCGATTCCGGTTTGCACACACATGCGCCGCCGGTTGTTCGCTGGAAATTCAGTTGTCTGGGTTTCAGGCGAAGAGAGTAGTCCTTCCTCTAGCAAATCCGGAAATTCAACTCGACGTGGCTCGCATACAGGAAGAAGTCAATGTCACCGCCAATCGGACGGAAACGCCAACAGGGCAGATTGGGAGTTCGACGAGCACCATCAGCGGCGAAGAAATTTCGCCTCGCCAGCCGCTAGTAGTCAGCGATCTCTTGGGGGTGGTTCCGGGTGTGACTGTGAACCGCAGCGGGGGGCTTGGAGCCATTACGTCGTTGTTTATACGCGGAGGCGACAGCGATCACACCAAGGTTCTGCTTGATGGCGTGCCGATCAATGAACCCGGCGGGGCATTCGACTTTTCGAATCTGACCTCGGACGATCTGGAAAGAGTGGAAATTGTCCGCGGGCCGCAGTCGGCTCTGTTTGGGTCGGATGCGATGACCGGCGTTGTCCAATTCTTTACACGGCGCGGGCAGGCAGAAGACCAGAGGCCACATCTCCGGCTTAACTTTGACGCCGGGAAGTACAACACCTTCAAGGGCGGAGCAGGCGTGGAAGGACAGTTTCAGAAATTCGATTGCGCCGGCTACTGGTCGCGGATTGATACCGACAATCAAGGGCCCGATGCGGACTTTCGCGATTCGACCGGTGGGGCAAATCTGGGCCTGGGGCTAGGCAAGCACACGCAGTTACGATGGGTTATTCGCGGTGATTCTTCGCACGCGAGCACGCCCGGCCAAACCGCATTTGGGCCGCCCGATACCGGCGCCTTCCTCAGCCGGGCTGATGGATATAGCAGCCTCGCAGTGAAGGATCACAGCACTAGTTTCTGGGACCAGCGTCTCATGTATACGTATGAGCGGTCGCGCCAGGTATCGCGCGACGAAATTGAAGATGCTCCGTTTACGCCGGTCTTCGATGGCCACGTTGGACAGTTTGCATTGTTTGATTTCGTTTTCGATTTTGTGAATGACACGCGGCGTCATCATCTCGACTACCAAAGTGACATGACACTCGGGTCGGGTGGCCAAGATTGGGGACAACACATCCTGACGTTCGCTTTCGATTGGGACCGCGAAGAGGGCTTCATCGGTGACCCCAGCTTTCCGTCCGGGGCCACCAGCGCCGAACGCAACAACTTCGGCGGCACGTTTCAGCATCAGGCTGTGCTGGGCCGCCTGTTTCTCTCGAACGGAGTTCGGGTCGAGCAAAACGGCAGCTTCGGACGGGCGCTGGTACCACGGAGTTCCGCTGCATTCCTGCTCCGGCAGCGAACGGGAACGCTCGGCGCTACCAAACTGAAATTCAATTTCGGCATGGGAATCAAAGAGCCGAGTTTCACCGAATCTTTCAGTCCGGAACCGTCGTTTCTCGGGAACCCGAACCTGCGTCCTGAACGATCACGCAGCTTCGATTTCGGAATCGAGCAGCGTTTCTGGGGAGACCTCGCCAAAGTTGAGCTGAACTGGTTTGATAACCGCTTCCGCGACCTGATCCAGTTTGAGAGCCTTGGCTTCGACCCTGCAACTCAGATGTTTCTCGGATCGTTTTTCAACGTGAACCGGACCAAGGCCAACGGCGCGGAAATTATCGTTGAATCCGCTCCGGTAGCTGGGTTACGGCTGACTGCGGCGTACACCTACTTGAATAGCAGGATTCTCGAGAGCAGCACTCCGTCAGACCCTGTCTTTGGGGTAGGCCAGAGTCTGCAGCGCCGGCCACGTCATTCCGGATCATTGGGCATCATCTGGAACTGGCGCCATCTTACTCTGAATTCCACCACACGTTACGTCGGGCGACGTGTAGATAGTGACTTCGTGGGCCTGAATCCGCCGCTGACCAGCGCGGCCCCGTACAGCAAATGGGATCTTGCCTGGACGTATCGAATTACAAAGCAGCTTTCGTATATCGGTGTGATCGACAACATACTTGATCGGTCCTATATGGAAGCATTGGGATTTCCGGCATTGCGGATGACTTATCGAACCGGTTTGCGTTTCAGGTTCTAGCGGCTCGGCATGAGCGTACTCGACAAGGAGAGAAATGTGGTTTATCTGATCATCGTACTTTCAGTTCTGGCTCGATTCATTCCACACCTTCACAACTTTTCTCCAGTGTACGGGGCCCTGCTGTTTGGTGGTGCACATTTGCGGAAACGCAATTCTGTTTGGTTCCCAGTTATTCTGTTGGTCGCCAGTGACATCGTTCTCACCAACTTTATCTACCACCTGAACATTGGCTGGATGGAGTTATTTCAGGCGGCCGCGTTCGGCTCAATCGCGCTGGTGGGATGGTTGTTGCGCCGGCGTGCGACCAAGCCACGATTTTTCCTGGCCACCTTTGCGGGCCCGACTGCATTTTACCTGATCAGCAACTTTGGCGTCTGGTTCGGTTGGCAGAGTTATCCACGCACGTGGGCCGGACTGGTCGAATGTTATATCGCAGGCATTCCTTACTATGGGCGCAGTGTCGCCAGCACTCTGCTGTTCGCGGCAGTCTTTTTTGGCGGGTATGAGTTCTGGTCATCGAGACGTGCCTTGAGTGAAAGCCATACAAGCGGCTGAGTTGACTTCGGCAAAATACGGATTACGAATGCGCATTTGTTCATTGCTACCTTCGGGAACGGAAATATTGTTTGCACTAGGTTTGGGTGAATCCGTCATGGGCGTCACCTTTGAGTGTGACTATCCTGATGAGGCCCGTAGCAAGCCGATAGTGGTACGAAGCAAACTTGCCTCCGGTTTGAGCCAGGGAGAAATCGACCGGACCGTGAAGGAATTCTCGGCAAGAGCTGAGAGTCTCTACCGTTTGGACATCGAGAAACTGCAGGAGATCAAGCCTGACCTGCTCATCACTCAGGATCTGTGTCACGTTTGCGCAGCCGCCCCGGGCGACCTCGGCGCAATTCTTGGTTTGCTTTCGCCAACGCCGAGTGTGCTGGCATTAAGCCCGCGGACTGTAGCTGATGTCTGGAACGACATCGCCACGGTAGGAAAGGCCACGGGGCAGGCTGTTGCCGCCAGGGAACTGGTTTCTCTGCTGGAATCCCGGGTTGCGAGAGTGACACAGCGGCGGTCCGCTCAGCCGCTACGTGTGCTGTGCCTGGAATGGATGGAACCGCCGTTTGTGGGTGGGCACTGGGTGCCGGAAATGGTCGAACTGGCGGGAGGCATTGACGTTCTCGGCCGCGCCGGAGAACGGGGCTACGAAACTGGGTGGACAACCATCGCAGCCAGCGACCCCGATGTAATCCTCGTCATGCCATGCGGCTACCATCAGACTGAGGTTGAAGCGGAGATGCAGAGAATCCAGTTTCCCGCTGAATGGCATTCGCTGCGGGCGGTTCGCACCGGAAACGTGTTTGCGATCAATGCCAGCAGTTATTTCTCGCGTCCAGGACCTCGCATTGCGGATGGGATTCTGATCATGAGCCAACTTTTTGAACGAATATCCTGGAAGCGGGCGAAAAAGTCGGTTTCAGGCGTGAGTGGAATCGACTTTCAAAGAACAGACCAGTCGCGATGAAGCGCATTCTGCTCTCCTGGAGCAGCGGAAAGGACAGCGCCTGGGCACTTCATGTGCTGCGGCAGCAGGGAAACTTTGAGGTCGTGGGTTTGCTCACTACGTTTAACCAGGAAGCGGATCGTGTCGCCATGCATGCGGTCCGACGCGAGTTAGTGGTACGCCAAGCGGAATTGGCGGGCCTTCCCCTCTGGCCAGTTCTCCTGCCATGGCCATGTCCCAACGAACAATATGAATCGCTGATGGCGCAAACCTGCGCCAAGGCGGTATCCGAAGGGATAGAAGCCATAGCATTTGGTGACCTATTCCTTCAGGATGTCCGCGCCTACCGGGAAAGTCAAATGGCGGGAACAGGGTTAGAACCGCTCTTTCCAATCTGGGGTATGCCGACTCTGGAGCTCGCCCGCGAAATGATCTCTTCCGCATTACAAGCCAAGTTGACCTGTGTTGATACACGCAAATTGAGTGGCGAATTTGCAGGCCGAGATTTCGATGCAGCTTTACTCGCATCGTTGCCGGAAGGCGTTGATCCTTGCGGCGAAAACGGAGAATTTCATTCGTTCGTGTACGCCGGCCCGATGCTGAAGTCTGCATCGCCGATCCTTGTCGGAGAAAGTGTTTTGCAGGAAGGCTTCAGGTTCGTCGATCTGATTGCCGCGGAATGAGCCCCTGAATCCTAGCGTAGGCCGGGCAGAACGTTGGGTTCAGACGTGCTTAACTGTGTCGGGTCACTCTACGGGGCTTCACTTGAACTGGCGTGGAATCGGGGGTGGGACTCCGGCGAGGTTCACGATTGCTCTCGTCATCCTGCCCCGGCACACAAATCGGAAGCGTGGCGGACGACTTCGACCCTTGGTACTTGCTCCGAGCCACCAATAGCTTTTCCAATTCCGCGCTGCCAAGAGGCTGTTGATGCCCGAGGAGATGCGTAACCAGTGCAATCTGCGCGAAATGCTCCACGGTCTCCATTTTCATGTACGCATGATGCAGGTCGACGCCATACGCCACGACGCCGTGATTTGACATCAGCAGAGCATCGTAATGCGGCACCAGCGGCTCTAGGGCTTCGGTAAGCTCCGGAGTTCCTGGCGTTCCGTACCTGGCAAGAGGAATCGATCCCAACCCGATTACTACTTCACAGACCAAAGGCTGGTTAAGCGGCATGCCGGCGGCTGCGAATCCCGTAGCCGTGGGCGGATGGGCATGCACAATGCCGCGGACATCTGGTCGCAGCCGGTAAATCAGAAGATGCATGGCGATTTCGCTCGAGACTTCGCGCCGCCCAGCCAAACGGCGGCCATTCAGGTCTACGATGACCAGGTCTGAAGGCCGCATCATCCCCTTGCACATGGCCGTGGGCGTAGCCAGGATGCGACGTTCGTCCAGCCGGACCGAGAGGTTCCCATCCATGGCCGCCACATAGCCACGATCGTGCAGGGCCCTGCCAAAGAGGACGATTTCTCGGCGATATTGGCGTTCACTAGCCATAACGAAGCGGGGAGGAGAGCGCGCCCGTTTCCGCGTATCCTAACGCATGGAGTTGCGTTCGGACAACGCTAGTTTACAGACTATTACAAATCAATGACGAAACCTGCGGCTCGGGCCAGATACTCTCTCCAATCCTATAATCGAATTGCGTGCTGGTTTCAGACTTCGACTATTTCCTTCCCGACGAGTTGATCGCGAAGGAGCCGCTACCGGAGCGCGCTGCTTCAAGGCTGCTGCATCTCCGCCTCGATCCGGGAAGATTTCAGGACCGGCATTTTCGTGATTTCCCTGACTTGCTGCGGCCCGATGATCTGGTTGTGTTCAATAACACGAAGGTATTCCCGGCACGGTTGTTCGGCCGACGCGGTGGTATGAAGGCTCAGCCGGTTAGTCCCCGGAACCCCGCTGCACGCGGCTTTCTAAAAGGCAACATTGAGGTTCTACTCACCCGGCAGATTTCTTCAGATCCGAAGGAATGGGAGTGCCTGGTGCGTCCGGGCAGCAAGATTGGGATCGGTGAACAGCTAGTTTTCGGCGAGCGGGAGGAACTGAACGCTGAAGTGGTGGCGCGCAGATCGTACGGAGAGAGAACAATCCGTTTTGCTCCCCTGGCTGACTTCTTGGGAGTGCTTGATCGGCTCGGGCATGTCCCCTTACCGCCTTACATCAGGAGATCTGACCGGGCGGAAGATCGGGATCGGTATCAAACGATCTATGCCAGGGAACGCGGATCAGTTGCAGCCCCGACGGCCGGTCTTCACTTTACTCCTGAAATCTTCGCCCGCATGCAAAACCGCGGCATAGAAACCGTAGAAACTACATTGCATGTAGGCCTGGGAACGTTCCAGCCCGTACGTTCGAAGAATGTTGAAGATCACCGGTTACACCGCGAAAGCTATTTCATCTCGGAAGAAGCAGCGGCTCGGATTAATTGTGCGCTGGATCGACAAAGACGCGTGGTAGCGATTGGCACAACAACCGTCCGCACGCTGGAAGACTCGGTGCGATGTTCGGGCACTCAGCGGGTACGAGCGGGTAGGGAGGAGGCAAACATCTTCATTTACCCTGGACACGAATTTCAGATCGTGGGCGGACTGCTCACTAATTTTCATCTCCCGCAATCCACTCTGCTCATGCTGGTGAGCGCATTTGCCGGCAAAGACACGCTGCTTCAGGCTTATCAGCACGCGGTGAAAGAAAGATACCGGTTCTATTCTTATGGGGACTGCATGTTTATCGAATGATACGGCGCTATACTGGGCGACGCAGGTGTGAAATGAGTACGCAAACGACGTCGAAGAATGTCTCGATACAGGACTTTGCCGCCACGTTGCGCCGGTTTCCTGAACCGGCCTTTAGCGGTACGGAAGATATCCTGCGCTTTCTAGAAAAAACTCCTGTTGCGGCAGACACGCTCGCTCCTTACCTGACATGGGATCGTCAGCACTATACGCGGAATCTGATCGACAAGACGCCGCTTTACGAGCTGGTCGCGATCTGCTGGGATGTGGGTCAGTCAAGTTCCGTACATAATCATCGCGACCAGAACTGCTGGATGGCGGTGCCGATCGGTAAACTTCTGGTGGAGAATTATCGAGTCATTAAGCAGAATCTAGATGACGGGAAATGTCAGCTGGAACCTACGGATACGCTGGAGATGAATCCTACTCATCCCTGCGCTGTGGACCCGCTCGAACCGGTACACCGTGTGGTGAACTCACGGGATTTCAATCAGCGGGCTGTCAGCCTGCACGTGTACTCGCGGCCCTTTGACACGTGCGTTGTCTATTCACCGGAGCAGGGCACTTGCGGTGTGATCAAACTTCACTACAACACCGAATACGGCAAAGCGAAAAAACAGTAACCGGCTAAACCGCCGCCGCCCGTCCAAACGCCTGCTTTGCCGCGGCGATCGTTTCGCGGACATCTTTTTGGGTGTGCGCTGAACTCATAAAGGCGGCTTCGAACTGAGAAGGTGGCAGGTATACGCCGCGATCCAGCATGGCATGGAAGAAACGTCCGAAGGCTTTGGTGTCGGACTTCGCGGCAGAAGTCCAATCCGTAACCGGACCCGGAGTGAAGAACCAAGTGAACATTGAGCCTGTTCGGTTGTGGCAGATCGCCACGCCGGCGGCTTTGGCAGCTGCAGCTACTCCCGCAACGAGTTCAGCGCTGAGTTTCTCCAACTGCGGATAAAGTTTGTCTTTCTGTTCCTTCAAATGCGTAAGCGTCGCGAGCCCTGCGGCCATGGCAAGGGGATTGCCGGAAAGCGTTCCCGCTTGATACATCGGCCCCAGGGGAGCAACCAGGTTCATGATCTCCGATGAACCGCAATACGCCCCAACGGGCAATCCTCCCCCGATGATCTTGCCTAGAGTGGTCAGGTCGGGACGAATTCCGTAGAGTTCCTGGGCGCCGCCAAATGCCACACGAAAGCCGGTCATGACTTCATCGAAGATGAGCACGGCCTTCTCCCGTTGCGTAGTCAAGCGCAGAGCGGCGAGGTACTCGCCGGAACCGGGCACGCAACCCATATTTCCCACGACGGGTTCCACGATCACGCAGGCGATCTGGTGTTTGAATTTGCTGAAAGCGTGCTCCACAGCATCCATGTTGTTAAACGGCAGCGCCAGCGTGAATTGAGCGAACTCTTCCGGCACTCCGGCAGAACCTGGGATACCCAGTGTCGCAATGCCCGAGCCCGCCTTTACCAGCAAGGCGTCGGCGTGTCCGTGGTAGCAACCTTCGAACTTCACCACGTACTTGCGCTTGGTATAAGCGCGCGCCAGGCGGATGGCCGACATGGTGGCTTCCGTTCCTGAGCTGACAAACCGGAGCTTCTCTATTGAAGGAAAGGCAGCAATTACCATTTCGGCCAGATCCGCTTCCGTAGAAGTTGACGTGCCGAAGCTCATCCCGTTTTTCGCCGCCGCCGTAATCGCTTCCACTACTTTGGGCACGGCATGGCCGAGAATCAGCGGTCCCCAGGAGCCGATATAGTCGATGTACTCGTTGCCATCGGCATCCCAGACACGTGACCCTGATCCGCGGACTAAGAATGGCGGATCGCCGCCAACCGCCTGGAACGCCCTCACCGGCGAGTTGACGCCGCCCGGGATAAGTCTCTCGGCGCGTTTCTGCAATTTGCGGGATTGTTCAAGCTTGCGATGCACGAGGCAGTCTGGACCTACGCTCGCTAATATAACAGCGCCGCTGAAGCTAAGCCTCTGGCCCTGCGGATAGTGGACTACTTAGCACGAGCTTCACCGAACGCCAGAACTGGACAGTTCGCACTTCAATGCGTCGCTACACGCGCCTGAGCAACGGCTTTTCTCGCAAGCTGCGGAATCAGGCGGCTGCCGTGGCCCTGACTTATTTCGCCTACAACTTCATCAAAATTCATCGTACACTTTGCCAGCAATAGCTGCTGGTGTCACAGATCGCTCAGGGACCTAAATGATCTTGTAGCTCTTTGGCAAGAGTGCGAGCGGAGGCGGAAAAGAGCAGCGTAAATAGTTATGCCAACGGGGTGGCGTTTGTGGTTGCTCATTGCTCTCTCGGTCTTCTTTCCGATCCTGTTTCACTCGTGGTGGTGGCTAGTTCTTTCCGCCCTGCGTGTTCAGTTGAGTAACTTGGATTCATCGTCTATTCACCTGATTGTCATAAGGCTGAAACACATGGCGGGTACGGTGCAGGCAGTATATGCCCTTCTAACCGGGAGGGTTGACAGCTTCGGGGGGCTCCGGGCTGTCCCGCTTTTTTGTCTGGACTTTTTGATGAAGGGGAGAGGGGTGAAAAAAGGCATCTGCTGAACCTGTCAGCAGATGCCTGCGGTTTCAGTGCACCGTCATGGTGGTTGAATGAGTAATGCCTCCCGAGTTGGCTCCTATAACAGTGCTTCCAACTCCGTGAGTTGTCGCAACACCGGCTACGCTCGGAGCATTCGCAATCGTCGCCACGCTGGATGAAGACGAGCTCCAGTGAGTCGTCAACGTAATGTCCTGCGTGGTTCCGTCATTGAATGAGCCTGTGGCGGCGAACTGCTGCGTGCTGCCCAGTGCCACGGACGGACTTGCCGGTGCGATCGTGAGCGACACAAGCTTGCCGCTGCCGACCGTTAAAGTGGTTGTGCCCTTCACTCCTGAGGCGGTGGCTGTAATGGTTACACTTCCGGCCTTCTTCCCGTGTGCCACTCCAGCGCCTTTGATTTGAACAATACTCGGTTTAGAGGTCTTCCAGCTCAAGCCGCTTAGCTTGGTCGACGTGCTGCCATCACTAAAGTTGCCCGTAGCCGTGAACTTTATCGATGTGCCCTTGGCAATGCGTGGATTAGCTGGGCTGATCGTGATCGAGACCAAGTGCACATTCGAGACCGTCACACCTGTGGATCCACTAACGGTTCCCAACGTCGCAGTAATCGTCGCCGAACCAAGAGCAACGCTAGTAGCAAGCCCCTGATTATTGATTGTGGCCACAGTTGCCTTGGATGAACCCCAGAGAACTGAGGCGGTAAGATCCTGCGTGCTGGAATCGCTGAAAGTTCCGGCAGCGGTGAACTGCTTGCTGGTTCCTATCGCCATGATGGAGTTCGCAGGCGTGACGGTCAGCGACAGCAATATCGCCGCACTGACGGTTAGAGTTGCCGTACCAGTTACCGAACCAGACGTCGCAGTGATGGTGGCGGTTCCCGTCCCAACCCCCGTTGCCAGGCCGGCGGAATCTACTGTGGAAACGGCATTCGCCGATGATCCCCAAGTCACCGAAGTCAATAGCTGCGTGCTTCCGTCGTCAAAACTTCCGACCGCGCTGAATTGCTGCGTTGTTCCCAGCGCAACCGAGGGGGTTGCGGGGCTCACGGCGATTGAGGTCAGGTGCGCAGCGACAACTGTCAGAGTGCTGGTATCACTGAGTGAACCCACGGTCGCTGTAATCGTCGTGGTTCCATCGGCCACCGTGGTCGCCAGCCCAGAATTATCGATGGTGGCCACGGACGTTGATGAGGAACTCCACGTCACCCCACTGACGAGGTCCTGCGTTGATCCGTCACTGTAGGTAGCTGATGCCGTGTACTGCTGGTTGATGCCGATTCCCAGAGTCAAGCCGACCGGTGTAACTGAAATGGAGCTAATGGTCGGAGCAGTGACGGTGATGCTGGTTGATTGCGTCACGCTTCCGAGAGTAGCTGAGATAGTTGCGGAACCCGCAGCCACCGCCATCACGAGGCCGCTTGCATCAATGCTCGCCTTTGCGGGAGCCGATGAACTCCAACTGACCAGCGCCGTCAGATCCCGGCTGCTTCCATCACTGTAGCTGCCGGTGGCGGAAAACTGCTGTGTCGTGTTCACTGGAACGGAAGCGGCCAGTGGCGAAAGGGCAATTGCCGTCAAGTTGGCGGCCGCACTGGTAACGTCGAGTGTGGCAGTTCCTTGTAGGGATCCTGATGTTGCGGTAATACTCGCTACTCCAAAAACAACCCCAGTCGCCAGGCCAGTTCCGCTTACTGTGGCGACACTCGAATCAGACGAACTCCACGTTGCGGAATTGGTCAAGTCTTGTGTGCTTCCGTCAGAGAAATGCCCAGTTGCCGCGAATTGCTGGGTCGCTGCTGGAGCGACCGCGGCAGTAGCGGGCGTCACCTGCACAGAAACTAACGATGGCGGAGTATTGGTGACCGTCAGAGTGGCGGTAGCCTGCACAGTTCCGGACTGAGCCTTGATTGTCGCCGAGCCCACACTTTTGCCGGTTGCCACACCCGCGGCAACCGATGCAACGCTCGCGTTCGAAGAGCTCCACTGCACCGAACTGGTCAAATCCTTGCTCGTTCCATCAGAGTAGTGGCCCGTGGCCGTGAACTGTTGTGCTGCGCCGGGCGCGAGTGACTTCGACGATGGAGTGACCTGGAGAGACGTTAGCGACGCCGCGGGCGATGACGGATTAGAAGGTGGATTCGATGATCCTGAGTTAGCTGCACTACCGCCTCCGCAACCAACCAATAAGATCAGTCCAGATACGATCACAGATAGAAATATCCTGTTCACACTCTTCCTCCGACGAAAATTGGTTACTGGGGGGGTACCACCTACTTGGGGGAATTTGTTTAGTAAGGAGTCTTGGTAACGGGGAGTATTCTGTCGGACTCCCGACCGCGAAGCTACTAGATTAGGAAATCCCGCCGTCACGTCCGTAACCAAAAATGTGACGTGCGAGATGTGACCGATGGTTTAGCCGTTTCGGCGTTGTGGACCTTGAGCTGTGTGTGACAGAGAAGCAACGACTTAGCCCGTATAATTGCCAATCTTCATGGCCGCCACTCCCGCCCCATCAGGCACGAATTCCGCACTCCGCAAGGCCGGACTCTTCTACTTCGTCTGGGTGATGTTCTCCTACTGCACTGGCGGACCATTCGGACTGGAAGACATGGTTACCACGTCGGGTCCTGGCATGACCCTGATTTACCTCCTGGTGCTGCCACTTTTCTGGTGTGTTCCGATATCGCTGGTCTCGGCGGAACTCACCACCGCTATGCCGGTTCAGGGCGGCTTCTATCGTTGGACCCGCGCCGCTTTCGGTGACTTCTGGGGCTTTTTGGCGGGGTGGTGGAACTGGTCAGCTTCGTTTCTACTCGGCGGCGCGTACGCCGTTTTGTTCACCGACTACCTCGGGTTTTATTTTCCAGAGATTGTCGGATGGAAGCACTACCTGCTCTCGATCACGGTCGTTGCTGTGATCACATATATCAACATCCGAGGCATTCAAGCGGTGGGCAAGTTTGCCACTACGCTAGAGCTGTTTATTCTGCTGCCCGTACTCGTGCTGTCTGCCATCGGACTAGCAAGATGGCGGCACAACCCGTTCGTGCCGTTAGTGCCTCCTCATCAACCGTTGTTCAACATCTTCGGCGTGGGCCTGGCTCTTGGTTTGTGGCTCTACTCCGGTTACGAACAGCTTTCTACAGTCGCAGGAGAAGTCGACAACCCGCGGCGCAGTTATCCTTTGGCGCTGGCAATTGTCGTTCCGCTATCCATCGCAACCTATTTCCTGCCGACGCTTGCTTCGCTCGCGGCGCTAGGGAATTGGCAGAGTTGGCATACACGCTATTTCTCTGACGCAGGGCAGCTCATCGGCGGCCCCTGGCTCGGCGCCTGGATGACACTCGCAGCCATGATTACAAACGTCGCCCTGTTGAACGCCACTATTCTTTCTTCAACCCGCATGCCCTTTGCCATGGCGGAAGATGGATATCTTCCCGTCGCGCTCACGCGAGTACATCCTCGCTACAACACTCCTTGGATTGCCATCATTGCTTCGGCTGTCGTGTATGGGTTGCTCGCTGTGCAGACGCTCGTGCAGATCATCAGCATCTACAACTGGCTGCGAATTGCAACTTCGGTGATGACCGTCTTAGCGGCCTGGAAACTGCGTCACAAAAACCCGCACATGGACCGGCCTTTTATTATTCCCGGCGGACGGCTTGGTTTGATGTATGTGGTCGCTGCACCGGCGATCATGAGCGTTGTCGCCATGGTCGGCAGCGACCGTTACGGACGCATTTGGGGACCGGTAGCGCTTGCAATGGGACCCGTCGTATACGTGATACTAGTGCGCGGTAAGCCGAAAAATTCCGCAGCCTCCACAAACAATTTCTGATTTACAGGCGGTTGGGAAGAAAGTCGACGCGGAAAGATAGGCGGATATTGGCAGTATCCTTCGGTAACTCCACAGCCCGGCGTTTTCTGCTTGACCCCCAGCCGCTCTCGCGGCACACTTTCAGGAACGGGTACCCCGCCCGGACCACGCGTTGGAGCCGTTTACATGCAGAGCCTTGGCGTTCCTTTAATGGCGCAGTTGTGCCTGGTGTTTGGGGTTGCCGGCCTGTTCTGGCCGGAGAAGTTCGTTGCGGTTTTTGACGTGCTGATGTTCCCCTGGCCGGCAAGCTTCCGCACGGTTCGTGCTAACAGCATTGCCGCCATCGTTCTGTCATTCCTGCTGTTCGTGGGCATGCTGGCGCGCGTCCGCTAAGCCGGCTTTTACCTGCCCTTAAAATATTGCACTGCGCGCTCGTGCGCTTGCGCTGCTTTCCGAGTGCTGAACATCCCCAGGTTGCGTCGCTTGCCGGTTTTCGCATTTTTCTTACGTGAGTAGAGCCGGTATTTTCCGGACTGCAGCTTGCGAATCATACACACCTCGCCGTAGTTCAGCCATTTAGATACAATGTTTATGCATCGTCACCGCATTGATTCCGCTATCTTTCGAGCTAAAGGCACTTTCCCAGGGCTTTACTTAGATTTCTGTATTGCTTGTCGGGCTTTCTCCATCTGTACTGAAAATTTGAAGAAAGAGAGGAGGTACGCCAATGAAGATCGTGGCCCTCGTCGTATTGTTGTCAATTTCCCTAGCTGCGCAGCAAACTCCCGTGCAGCCTGGATCTCTTTCCAATGCCAGTAATTCAACCCAGAACGCTCCCCTAAGCCAGCGGGCACTTGAGCGAATCACAGAAGAGGTACGTCATCGACTGGTTCTACTTCCGTATTACGGAGTGTTCGATAACTTGGCCTTCAAAGTCTCTCCCGATGGCACCGTCACCCTGCTCGGGCAGGTATCTCGGCCTACACTGAAATCGGATGCCGAGCGTGTGGTAAAGGGGATTGAAGGCGTAGAGCGCGTGGACAATCAGATTGAGGTCCTGCCCACCTCACCCATGGATGACCAGATTCGTCGCGCCGTGTATCGCGCAATTTATGGGAACGATGTCCTGAGCCAGTACGCCCTGCGAGCCGTGCCGCCGATCCATATTATCGTGAAGAATGGACATGTGACACTCGAAGGAGTCGTCGCCCGGCAAATGGATAAGCAGGTTGCGGAGATGCAGGCCAAGAGCGTCCCCAACGTGTTTTCGGTTACGAACAACCTGAGAGTGGAAGAAGAAGGAAAATAAGCGCCTCACTTTACTTTAGGCGCCGCAGGCGCGGGATGCGAACTACCCGGCATGGAGATGCCGGGCAGTTCTCGGCCGGGTCGCTGTCCAGCTCTATTGATTCGTCTGCGACGCTGGCTTGACCTCAGGCGTATTCGTAGCCCCTGTGCCGCTTCCAACCACCGTCCCGATAACATCTCCGGAGACGATCATTTCCACGCGCCGGTTCAGCTTGCGGCCGGCGGCAGTCTTGTTGTCGGCGATGGGATTGGCCTTGCCCAGTCCACGCGCACTGATGTTATCCAGCGGCACGTTGGCATCAATCAGGTAATCGCGCACGCTGGCCGCACGTTTCTCTGACAGCTTCTGGTTGAAGTCGTCAGCGCCAATGCTGTCCGTGTAACCCTCGATCTGCAGTTTCAGGTCGGGATACGCCAGGATAATTCCCGAGATTCTGGCCAGCCGCTCCCGAGCCGCGGGTTTCAGAGTATACTGCCCGCTATCGAAGAGCACATCAGGCATGCTGACTACCAAGCCGCGGTCTGTGTCCTTGGTTTCCAGCACCTGGTTGAGCTGCTTGAGCAGGCGGGCTCGCATTTCTTCCTTCTGGCGAATTGCTTCCTCTGCCGCCAAGCGCTGTTTCTCCGCCTCGGCCTGGGCCTTCTGCTGTTCCTCCTGCGCGGCTGCACGAGCTGCGTCCGCCCGTGCTTGAGCGACCTCCGCCTCCAGGCGGGCCTTTTCCGCCTGCTCCCGCTTGCGTGCATCTTCTTCGGCCTGAGCTTTGGCTGAGGCTTCAGCTTCCGCAGCGGCTTTAGCTTCCGCTTCGGCCTTGGCACGTCGTTCTTCGGTCGCGCGCTTTTCGGCAGCGATTCTCTCCTGTTCCTTCTTTTGCAAGGTCAGCACGCGGGCGTCCTCCGCCATTTGTGTGGCGCCGCGAGCCGCCGTTCCGATCGGAGTCCGGCCTTGCTTACGTTTCCAGTAATCTTCTGCCCGGTCCAGGAATTCCTGAGATTTTTTCAAGCTATCGGCGGCGTAATCCGCTGCACCGGCGGCCTTGGCGATCGCTACAGCGTTGCGCGCCTCCAGCAAATCCAGAGGTGTGGTCGGCGCAGAACCGGTTGCGGGGAGCTGTTGCGCAGGGACATCGATTGTGTATTGTCCGCCTTCGAGCATCTCGAACTTGGCGTCAATCGACTCTTCAAATCCTTTCGTCTCCTGCCGGACGATGTTTTCGACGACCACAAGATTGCTGGGTCGAGTCACGGCGAAATACGGCTCGGCTGTGATCACCAAACCGAAGGCCTGCAGATCGGTGGTTACATCCAGGCTGTTCTTGCCCTCGCTGTTGGGCACCACCTCGCCCAGATTGACTGAGCGCCCTTCCGGCGTCACTGCCCAAAGAACATAAGTCAGGTATTGCGCGCCAAATTTTCCGGCCGGTCCCAACCGCGACACGTCAATGCCAATCTCCAGCCGTCCCGCTTTGCTATCGACCTTGGCTTTGCCCGCGGCTTGCGGCATCAGGCTTGTGCCCTTGAGATCAACGATCGTCGAGCCGCCGCGGTGACGATAATTCACTGCCTTGGTCGTGCGAGCTACTACGTTTACGCGGAATACCGGCGTCTGGTCCATAGGCTCGACGGCAGTGGTATCTTGCTGAGCCAAAGCCACGCTGCCGAGCAGCAGCGCACAAAGAGCAGTTGCGGAAATTTTCATATCTCAGGATCCCTTATTGGTAAATTTCGGACGGCGGCACTATAACTTCTATTCTGTTTTGGTCTGATGCTGCCACAGGCCAGCTGCCCCAGAAAAGTGTCTGGTTAACTACCTCGTCGGGCCAGGGATGGAAATGGTTCCCCCGGCGCCCGGCGCCCGGTCCCTGCATCTTCATGCGCGCGGAAACCCCTGTCCACGGCTGAGTTGCGCTGCGGACACGAAGGTAACCCATTACGGTTACATATAAAGTGCAGGGAGTTGCGCTATCCACCCGAGGCCAAATCCTGCTTACCCGGCCTAAGTTCCTTTTTTGGAAAGTTTTGCAGAGGTTAGCCCCGTTGGCGTACAAGCTGCATCTCATGGCTGCGCTTGCAGCACAAGATCGGGGTGTTAGTTGCTGAATCTCACGATTGATGGAGTGGCAGAGAAGCCAAAGCACTCTATGCTTCCTGTTCTCGTCCTGCTTTTCCTGGTCTCGTATGGACTTATGACCCTGTTGATCGTGGAACAAGGCCGAACCATCGATTCGCAGCGTACCCTGATTCACCAGTTGCTCGGCGACAGCTTCCAACTGAGCGCGCTGCGCGGGAAAGCAATACAGAAAGAACACGCAGCCGCACAGGTTCAGCCGAAAAATAAAGCTCAGACACAAACTCCGTCGCCCCAGGTAAAACCGCGAGAGTTCCAGGCGCAAACTCCCTCCGCCCAGGTCAGACCAAATGCTGACGCCGGGGCTCGCGGTGCAGGAAAAATTCGGAGGCCAGCACCCCGAAAGCCGCCCCGGTCCACGTCGGACGAGGCGGATATCAGGCGAACGCTGAACTCCATATAAATCCCAGGAGCCAGGGTCCATGAAAGCTCTGGCAGTTTTGTTATTGTCGTTGTCTTTGCCGCACTCGCAGTCGCTCCCACTGCTACGTAAGCCGGTGCAACGCACGGTGGTTTCGTCGGCTCGCAAAGGCGGACGCTGGTATTTTGCTGATAACGGACACGCGGTCTACTGCTACGGACCAGTGAGACTATTACCACAGCCCGAGGGCGGATTCCTGCGGGTAGCTACCTTCTGCCAGGGGGAGAATCCGATTGTTCCGCTTAGGGACTGAGACTTAGCCGCACCGCCCGACGTCTCTAGGCTGCCTTCTTCTGCGTGGCTCTCCATCTCGCCCAGCGCTCACGTTGAGCTTTGCGGATATTGGCCAGAGCTTTGGCGCTCAACTTAGTCTTGCGACCAGGACGTCGTGTGTGATTGTCGCTTAGGCGCGATCCGGATAGTGCGGTGATAGCTGCATCCAACCCTCTTAACTGCCGTGCTGCGCGCTCTCTTTCAACCTTCAACTGCACCAAGATGTTCGGCATAGTTTCTCCTCGGTTGTGGATTGTACCAGAGCAAGTCCTCGGCGTTCTGATCCCGCTACGTTAGAACATCACCCGCTAAACAGGCTCTCCGAGCTGCTGTAACTCAGGCCTAAGTTGTTCGATTTTGTCCTGGAGGCCTACCGAATCCAGAGTGGCAAACGACATCTTTCGCATAAAGCGCAGAGCCGTATGATAAGCCTTGCGGGCGTTGGCCTGATTGCGGCTGATCTTGGCAGGATCGGCGGCTTTCAACGCGAGGCCGGCAATGTGAGACCCGTGTCTAACTCTGTCCGAAGAAGGTGGCCTCGGAATCGGTTGCGTTCTGAATAGGCGTACTCATCGAATAACTATGCCCATCTCCCAGGCGGCCTCCAATAGGGGCTTCACTGTAGTCCGAGATGAGCCGAGAGTTCTGTCAGAAAAAAGCTCAACTGCGAGGAGAGAACCGTAACTACATCCTGCGCGAGTGTCCACTCGGATGGTTCCAGATTATTCATTGCGATTGACTGCACCTCATCGAGGCGGAGCAGGCCGTCCCTCTGGATCGGACCGCCCTTTGCAAGAATAAAAATTGCGGATACTTGAGGAGCCGAACGTCGTCAATGAACGGGCGGGCCACGTTTTATGCTGTGCAACTTCGGGTCGGCGGGTTTTATCAGCACTACGGGGCGTCTCTTTCCCTTGAGGGCAATGAATTCTTCATTTGACGCGAGCTGCGGTGAATTGTAGGGCGCGTCTCGTCTGAACGCGTCCGGGCCTGCCGTGACGATCCTAAAATTGCTCGCCCCAAGCCGTTGGTTCAAAACGTCTGGCCGCCAGATTTTCAATTGCTGATGGGGATAATACGCAGGCTAAGAAAATTTGCCCAAACTGAAAACGAATCTATCGCTCTTGAGCACCTCGAACGGAAGGGCTCTACAAGTTCATCGAAGAAGACTGGCAACGGTTGCGCCTAAGCAGGCTGGACAGGGGAACACGGTTAAACAAAATAGAAGCGGCGCGGAAAGGAGAACCTCCATGGAGGAACCCACGCCGCCCCATGTCGCGCCAGAGCAGAACAGCGACTGCGAATCTTCTACTCAGATTGCAGATTGCGGCTATCTAGTTGCCCGAAAGGCGCTCTCGAGCCGATTCTAGTTCTCTGTGACCGCGTAAGCATGCCAGCTATCTTCAACGCCCCTAACGCCAACGTCGCGAGAAATTGGGTAACTATCCGCTCGTAAGCACCTTTGATTGCAACACGAATTTATAGGGGAGAAAGAGACCAATCGTAAGCAAGATGCACGCCATCTTATGCTAATGCTCAAATCCAAGGCGTCCAGCTGCAGCTGGAACAGTCGGAGAAGCTCGTTGCGAATATCTTCGTGATTCATCGGGCGCGCACTCCAGTGTAGCAACCTTTAGCCTTGCGCTATGACACGCGTGCGTTGGTGTGAATACGCCGAACGGCAGGCCCGCATTCGGACGCTCAGGGAACAATTAAGTTTGCCGCGAACCGGACCGCGAAAAAGGTTCCCAAAATGGTCAAGCAGGCGAGAAGGGACGCTAGGATCGGCGCTTCAGGTTCGGCCAAATGAAAACGAAGTAGACGAGGACAGCAACCGCGAGTCCGAGAATTATGACGAACGTGGTCGTTGCAATGATTTGCTCATACACCAGCAGAGATAACGCGAGGATGGCAAGGACAGCAACGACAGCAGCGCGTTTCATAGCTCCAAACTCCGAGGGCGGGTGATTCACAAATTGTGATCTCGCGAGATCAGAGCGTCAAGTTGTCAACTCCGCCGCAGAAAAAAACGAACTGCCACGATGATGATTACGACCACTACGGCAATCTCAACCCAGTTGGTTAGCGACATGCTGCCTCCACCTTAAACGCCCACGACTGAGAATACGCCTGTCGTAGAGGCGGGGCGTCGCCGAGAGAACAGAAAGACTTTTCTACAAGCAAGCGGGCGTACAATTCGCCCCCCATGAAAGGCCCCGCGCATTCTGGCCTGGTTGTTCTACTAAGGAAAAGGCGAAACGGGAAGAAATTCGGGAACAAGCGCGTGAGATGCGGAGGACAGCGAAGATGATGCGCCTATCCGCGAAGGGAATGCGGGAACGGACTGTCTAAAGGTTCTCAATCTTAGGAGCGATGACATGCAACTTTTCCAGAGCAGCCTCGGCTATCAATCCTGCCTTTCTTCAGAATGCAATCCGGGCAAGTCTCGCAGCTTGTCGAGGCGTTCCGCGATCTCGTTGCGAGCGGCTCCGATGCGGCCTGTCATCTTTGCGTTCTCTAATTCCCGAAAGGCAGCACGGTATAAGCCTACCCCCTTTTCTTTGTCGTATTCGACCATTGAGTGCTTTACGTAAAAGTAGGACTCCAGAGACGTTCAGTAGCCGTGGGCTAGGCGAGTCCGGAGTCCCTAACTGCTTTCAAAAGCGGATTAATCAGGGCCAGAAGTAGACCAAAACGTCAACTTCTGCCACACCGGGATCAGCCCTGAGGCGTAGAATCCGTAGCAACTCCTAGTTGAAAGCGCGAAGATGTATGCCCCGTGTCTCAGCTCCGGGATGCGGGGCTCTTTTTGTGTGCGACAAGCGGTCCCGCCTACGTTTTGCTAATCTCGGCACGTGAAGGTGTTTTTTGTAATTCTGGCGGTACTGGTGCTCGTGTACGTCCTAGTTGTTCTGATGGTGTGGGCAGCGAGCAGGCGCTGAATCAACGCATCTTCTGAGGAGATTTCTTCAAGCGCCGTGCCTCGCTTTCGCAATGAAGAATTGGTTCGTACAGTTGGGACAAGTACGGTCAGAGAAGGTGAGCGATTATCTGCCGTTTGTGGAGTCAGTAAAGAGATCGGGCAAGAATATTTATCTCATGTTCTTCGGTCGGGCCGGATTCGGCCTAGAGCCAAAGCTGCGATTGGCATCTGACAAGTTTTTTGACGTAGAAGCTTCCTTTTGTGAGGGCTGGAGAAGACAATTGATCGCGCTGAACAAATAGCAAAACTGGTTCGAGCTGCATTTTCTGCTACTCTCTCAATGAGAGCTGATGGCCTCCCGTCGCGTAATCCGGCTAGAGCTGCACGAGCACACCATTCCTTGGCCGCATTGCACGACTCCCATTCTCTACGTGTCCAGGCAGCGGGTGCTCACGCCGGCTGATCGCACCTGTCCCAGGTGTTCCAAGCAATTTCTGATCGAGAACGGAGTACCCCGGCGGTCGAAGAAGTCGCCGCCGAGAGAGCGTTGATCCTTAGCTCTGGCCAATAACCAATAACCCACAGCATAAAGAGCGATTGTCAGTACTAGTACGGCAAGCCGGCCTGACGGTACATGTCCGTTGGTAATTTGCTGGAGATAGTTACCTCCGGTTACCTTGCCTCCGTCCAATTAATCAAAGGAGTTCTCCCATGCACAGGTTGTGGAACGATGAAAGTGGTCAAGATATTGCCGAGTACGCTGTGATGTTGGCAGTGATTCTGGTCATTGTGGTCGGCACCATCCGGCTTGTCGGCACCAACGCGAACAACGTTTTTTCGTCTGTTAGCAGCTCGATTCAGTAGATCGCAAATAGAAAAATTTAGCTGCTTACTGGAGGGTGCGAATATCCCGCCCGGCCTTGAAGGTCTGTGTTGGGTATAGCTCCCTCCGTCGGATCGCCTTTTTTATGCCTTTTGCAAGCCGTGCCATACCGAGGCGCAGCCTTTACGTCTTTCCAAAACCCAGTGTTGACGCCGGTTTGGGCTTGCAACAAGCAATTTTCCCAGGTTGTGCAAGAGCACTACCCCGAAAGGCCGTCAGCGGTCTTAATCTGGCGGCCTTTAGCTTTGCACCGAACGTCATATAGGGTGCAAATGTTGGGGTGGTTTAGAGAAGAAATAGCCCGCGCCTCGCGCTCGAAACGCTGCTTGCGCTCGGGGTCGAGGCAAAGATGGGAAGGCTGGACCTTGATTGCCACTACGCGGTCGAGCCGCGTGTCTCGGGCGCGGTACACCTCACCCATACCACCCGCACCCAACTGGCACTGGCCCCAGCTTTGTTCCCGAAGCCAGACTCATACGTGGGGCGCATCATAGGCCCGAATGATCCTGAAAGGACTCTGATCAGCGACGGATTCCGGCCAGTGTTCTAAACTGTAAATTCTGGGCTGCTTCTTGGTTACATGTCATTAAAGATGGAGACAGATATTTCGGACGGAGTGATCATTCTGTACTGTGCTGGACGACTTGTGTTTGGCGACGAGGCCGCTGCTTTCCGAGAACGCATAAAGCACATTCTGTTGGGAACGCGGCGGATTGTCGTGAACTTGAGCGGAATAGAGTACATCGATAGTGGCGGTTTAGGCACCCTCGTTGGAATGCTTGCTTCGACGCGGAACAGGCAGGGTGAGATTAAATTGGTTCGTCCTAATAAGCGTGTGCTGGATTTGTTTGAACGGACCAGACTAAATACGGTGTTCAAGACATACGAGACTGATGACCAGGCTGTTAAGGCTTTCCATAAGAATACTTAACCGTTTACCTCTCACACCGACCTATATTTCTGCGTACACAGGCAGTGCGAGCCAAGAAGGAGATTGGCATTGGCACTCGAAGATGGAATGAACTGCATGAGAGGTTAGGATTTCCTTCGACCTTAGGGTTGTGTGCGAATCGAAACGAACACCAACGCGCAATATAGAAACTGATTTAGAGTTCTTACTGCGTCTCCGGCAACCGGCTCTCTCTGGACCATTATGATATGGCTCGTTGGCTCCGACCTAAACCGGCGAAACCGGCTCCGTTTTGCGCCGGCGGCGCAGGCCGAATCTTGCACTGGATCGAAGTGAATGGCGAGCACGATGCCGGCAACTGCCCCGTATGCACCAAACGGGAAGCTTTGGCTGCTGCCGAGTTTTCCAACTAAATGCGGAGAAGCAATAAAACTTGCTGCGAGCCTCTCAGGGAGGAACTTACGCTCTGATCGAAGTAGTCTTTTCCCATCTGCGGTGCAGTACCCAAGCACAGAGCGCGATGGTTGCTGTGGTTGGGTGTGCATCAGACGTGAGCACGATCGAAAGTGCAATCCAAATAGTCGAAAGCCACATATTCAAGTAAAAGCAAAGCGCCTCACGCTGGAGGCGCTTAAGCTTGAACGTCCCTCTCCCGAGTACGTTCGAGAGCATATTAGGAGAGCTAGGGGGCTTCTTAAAATGGCTCTCGAGTGCTTCACACTGGCACCTGAGTGCTATGTGAAAAGATAGGCGCAGATGCCGGTTCGCTGCGAGATCGTTGAAGTTCGCCATCTGGAGGATAGAGTTGGTACTCTATGCGGCAAACCTGTGGCTCAATGGTGCAACGATTGTGGTGCCAGTCTGTGCGCGGCTCATCGTGAGTCCTGCGATTTCTGCCGGCAGGTTTGCTGCTCAGTCTGTCTGAGTTTTCATACGCGAGAAGCACACGCCAGACCACCCCAACACGCGAGTTCCAAAAACGACTGGCGCAAGCGCTCCGCTTGAAGCTTTCGCCCCGGCGCTTACGGGTCTATGCTGCACTCAATACGTTCTTTTTCTGCACGTCGTCAGCGCATGAGAAAGCGGCGTGAGGCAGGTTTCCAGCCAGAGTCCCACGCCGCCTATTGTCCGCGCTGGTTGGCGCGGATAAAGCTGAAGTTGTGCCTAGACCACCGCATTGTGCGGGGCACTTCGTTGTGAGTGTGCGGGCCGAGGGGAGATGAAACACGGCCTATGGCGGGGGAGGGCGATTACTATCCCACAGTTAACGTTCTAATGCAAGCGTCTCGTTGCCAAAAAACCGTGCTGGACGGGAGTTTCGGCCCAAGTGAGTTTTGCCAACTCTGGACAAATAGGGGAGTTTCCCCCGGCAGCTATCGAGTCAGCTCCTTGCGCAGTTGTTTGGAAAGCCTTTCCATCCGCTTGAGCTTGTCAATTATGGCGTTCGGGAGCAAGCCGCGATTGGCACTGTCTACGTGGGCGGAGATGGACGCAGAAAGTTCGGCGAGTTCCTGGGCGTGACGCCGGAGCCTGGCCGCGTCCACAGCGGGTCTCTTCTGAGCCTCCGAAGAGACTCTTGCCGTTGGCAGCTGATTCTGCGGCCAATCCTGGTCGTGGGGCTGCGGTCCGCAGCGGCCTAGCGGGGCTCCCAGTTGGGGATGAGCAGTCGCTGCGAAAAGCAACAGAGCCAGCAAAAAACGCAGACAGGCGGTCCTCAGCATAAGCACACCCAGATGCCGGGTAACGGTCACCTCAAGCAGGCGATGCCATACCGCCCGCAGGCACACGCTGATCAGGAAAACAAGCCGAACGACTCAGCCGGGGGGTGTTGGATCATCCCCGAGTTCCTGGGCTGGCCTTTCTTGTGATCGCAACAGCGCCTTGCACCGTAAACGTCTGTGCTTTTCAGGTACTCGCGAAGTCTGGCGCGTGGCCAACTCCCGCCCCCCTCGGGTTGTCCCGTCGTACCCGACCTCCTCCGCAGCTCTGCTAATAGTGCCCGAGCTGCATTCTGATAAGTTTTGACTGGGTCAGAAGGGTCCGACCACACCGCATCGTAGACAATCTTTACAGCTTCGTTCAGGTCGATTTCTAAGGCAGCTTCCATTACATCAACTCTCTCCTGCAAGCATTCATACCAGCATCGGCAAACCGATGCCAGTTCGTGATCTGCCTGATGCTGTCGACGAGCATCTGATCGCCAGCGCTGTAGTGGAAGAAGAATGTGGTCACCGAGCAGGTCCCCGGATAGCAGGGGGCGAAATGGGTGTTGATGAAGGTGGCCGTATCCCAGGGTGTGTTCGTCATGGTCGTCGCGTTGCAGTGCGGGGATCGGTCGACATCTGCGTCGTAACACCCGGAATGATGAAGTAGCCGTCGAAGCTGCCGACGACCCCTGCGTTCACAAGGCCCGCCGGGGGGCCGGTCTGGCAAGCACCGGGGCTAAATCCCATGTTGGTTGTGAAGCTACCATCCTTGAACTGCTCGACCACTTCAACGGTGAAGTGTCGATCGAACGTATCGTTCGCCCAGTCGTTTCCGCAGGAACACATCGCACTTTTCGCATCTGCGCTGTACTCCGTAGCCGAAAATCTCTTCCTGCATGCCAGCATCCTTTAACGTGTTCCACATCGCGGGCAGTCCTTCAGAGGAAAATCAGTCATAGGAGCATTCTGTTGAGCCTCGCGATTAGCCTGGCTCGCTGTTCTCGCGTCACGATGCCAGAATCATTGCGAAAGTAAGTGCCTACGCTGTCCGGCTGAATCGCACGGCTTCGCACCGCAACCGAAGTTGCGAATAGGCCGCAAAAGTCGCAGGGCCAACGTCGATCAGGTTCACGTCACGCAGATGCCGAACTCTGGCTAACTCTGAACGAGAACGAAGAGAGCGCCCTGCGGGCCGTTATTTTGCGTGACTGCCCACAACACATGCCAGAGTTTTGAGGTCGCCCTGCATACCGGAATGTGTCGCTCGGAGCAGTACGGCATGCAATGAAAAGATGTCGACTTGCTGAACGGTGTTATCACCATTTCTAAGAGCAAACACGGTAAAGTTCGATACGTGCGCATAAACTCGCGTGCCGCATTGATCCTCTCCGCGTTGAAGGACGCTGACTGCGCAGGGAATGTATTCACCATTCGCAGTCCACGGAGTTGGTTTGATCCAGCCGTGAAAGCAGCAGGAGTAAGAGATTTCTCTTGGCATTGCCTCCGTCACACCTTCATTAGCCGGTTGGTGATGACGGGAGTTGACCTACGCACCGTTCAGGAATTGGCCGGACATAAGAACATCGCGATGACCTGCCGCTATGCTCATCTCGCCCCAGGGCACCAGCAGGCAGCAGTAGAAAAATTGGTCGGTACGTTACCAAGTGCCCCCACAACTGCCACCGAGGGGTTAAAGAGTGCTGATGGCTCTCGCCAGATTGTGCAGTAACTTACCTTAGGCTTAATCAGTTGGCCTGGTAGGCGCGGCAGGACTCGAACCTGCAACCCTCGGATTAGAAATCCGATGCTCTATCCGCTTGAGCTACGCGCCCTCAATCAGTTACAGCGGGAAGTGGGGCTGACTGTAGCTGTCCTGGCGCTGAAAGTGCCTTTTCCCATTTTGACTGACGCTCTAGCGCCGCACGGGTGTCGGCGACATCAACGATCCCATACCGCCGAAACATCGCCTCGCTTTTCCAGCCCATAACAGCCATTGTGATTGATGTGTCGATTCCAGCGGCGCGTTTAGCCCTTGCCGATGTCCTACGTGCATCATGGATGATGAATCCCTTGCGACCAGGAACCACACCAGCCGCTTTGCAGATTCGACCCCACGCATAACGCACATCTTTGACTGGAAACAGACAGTCATCAGGCTTCTTTCCGATTATAAAGCGACTGCAACAGTATGCGAAGATCATTACTCAACCCGATCTCTCGCGGCTCATCATTCTTCGTGCGCTCTATTCGGATGACGTTCTCCAGCAGGTTGACACTTGAGACCCGCAGGTTAATGACTTCGGATTTCCGCCATCCCAGGGTGAAAAGCATCTCGACAAATACCCGCGCCCAAAACGCTGTATCGATGTGGCACAACCATTGACTCCCTACCAACTCATGCCGGACAGGTCAAGTTGTCTAACGGGTGGCGTGGCGTTGTTTGGGAATATCCAACTGGCTGCCCCGGGTGGTAAGTTTTTGAGTCTCGGTGACCTAGCGTGCCACGAATCTTCGATAATATCGATCTTCATCTTCATCCTGCCCTCACGGACACCCGCAAAATCTCTGATCGGGTGGACTTTTGCGTCGGTTATTTCAACCTCCGCGGCGGGAAGCTCGTCGATGAATTTGTAGACGCGCGGCCGGGTGGAGAGGGGGCTTGCTGTCGCCTAATCGTTGGCATGTCAACCCTCCCGCAAGAGGAGCTTCGTGAAGCACTCAGCCTCGTTGCCTCCCCAGATGGTCTGGACGCCCAGACCGCGCTGAGGTTGGAGAAACGAGCCGCCGAGGAGTTCCGATCCCAGTTTGCTCTATTGCAACATCGAGGAGCTTGATGAACTGAATCCGACCGTACTGAAACAGATCAAGGATTTCTTCGTCAACTATCAGAGAGTGCGCGATGTAAACGTGAAAATCCTGGGGCATCATGGCTCGGAGCGAGCCCGGCAAATTCTGCAAGACGCCGCAGCTCAAAAGCACGCGGCATAAATTCGCTCGTTGGAGAGTTGTGAAACTGGCTCGTACGGCACGATTCGAAACGCCATAAACATCTTGAATTTGAAGAATAAACTCCTTACGTCCTCGTTACACCTCAAGCCATCATTCAGTTGCAGAAAAGTTCACTTTGCACAAATTTCTGGACATCTACTTACATTGTGGTAGAGTTCACAGGCTGATTTACGGTTCTCCCTCGTATCCTTCGCTACTCTGGCCGGTAGAATGAGACGTATCTATTTTACAGTTCTGTGCATTTGTTCACTCCTATCATTCTGTTTGCAGCCTAAGGCTTTTGCCCAGTTTGGAGCACGCACCCGCCCGCGCTCTCTTGATCAGTTGAGCGAAGAAGCCGCGATCATCGTTCACGGGCGTGTGGTCTCCGCCAGAATTGAGCCTCACCCGCAGCTTCGTAATTTGACGACCATTGTGATCTCAATGGCCGTGAACGATACGTACAAAGGCAAGCCGCAGAAGTCATTCTCGTTCCGACAATACGTCTGGGATCCGCGCCATGCTGCGGCCGAATACGGAAAAGGACAGGAACTGGTTCTGCTCATGGGCCCGGTTTCGGAATTTGGTTTGAGCAGTCCCGTGGGGCTGGAGCAGGGACGATTTCGAGTGTCGCGGGACAAAGCGGGCCAAAAAGTGGCGGTGAACGGGAGAGGGAATTTGGGTCTTTTCGAGGCTGTTGAACAACGCGCGCAGGCCCGTGGAATGAAACTTTCGGCTCGAACGATGGGAATCGTTCGTCAGCAAAAGGCAGGGCCACTGCCTCTCGCTGATTTGGAAAATGCGATCCGTTCTTTTGCCGGAACTCACTAATGCGTATTCACCCGAAATTCACGGTGCTGATTTTGCTGTTTCTGGCCTCGCCGTTCGCGACTGCCGGAGGTCCGCTAATCGTCGGCGGCCCAGCTGTCGGTAGTCGTCCTGCGTTCGGAAAAGATGGCGAGCCGTTTATTTGGAACCCGGCCAAGATGCCCATCCAATACCGCGTAGATCCCGGTCCGATGGTCGTAACTCCCAGCGGTACGACAGTCATTGATCACAATGCCGGCGTGCAGAGAGTGCAGAACATGTTCGCGGTGTGGCAGGGCGTCTCCACGGCCACGCTTTCGTATTCGAATGCCGGGCCCTTACTGCCGGCCGGAAGTTATACAGGCGGAGATCTGAAGACCGCGCAGCAGTTCAATGACGTAATGGGGTCGTGTAAGGCCGGCAAGCAGAACCCGGTTATTTTCGACGCTGACGGCAGGCTTCTCGTCAGCCTTGGCCTTCCACCGGAGGTTATTGGATTCAACTCTGGGTGCGCGCTCGATACCGTAAACGGGTACCTCTTGAGTTCGGCTATCGTGATGAATGGCCAGTTCCAGGACGGAATTAATAGTCCAGGGTCAACGCGAATCAATCTCGAACTTACCGCAAATGCTTTTGACGAAGCGATAACGCATGAGATTGGACACTTCTCCGGGCTCGATCATTCGCAGATCAATTTCGATCTTCTGTTTCAGTTCACATCGTCGTGCGATGTGGATGAACTCGCCGGATTGCCGCTGATGTTCCCCTTCGCCCTTTGCCAGGCGAGGAAGGACGCTGGTCTGCCTGTGCTATCGCCCGATGACACCGCCTGGATTTCGAGCCTGTATCCAAACGCGAACACAGTTAACAACTATGGAACTATCAGCGGCAGAATCTTCTTTCCTGATGGCGTGACCCCAGTCCAGGGAGCGAACGTAATTGCCAGGCTGGTAGATGATTCAGGCACTGCCGAGGATGAATCCCGCCGAGTAGCGGTCTCTGCCGTGTCCGGCTATTTGTTCACCGGGAATCCGGGGCAAAGCGTGACGGCGAGCATGCCTCAATCGTTTGAGAACAACACTAATGGCAATCCTGACGGCTCACGGAATCCTGCCCTCATAGGCTACTACCAGATTGCGGTGCCGCCTGGCACGTATACCGTAGAGGTCGAATCGGTATTCTTTGAATTCGTTGGCGGATCCGGCGTCGGTCCCCTTAATCCTCCCATTGTTATGCCTGGGTCCCCGGAATTCTGGAACACGGATGAATCGGCATTCGATTTTCCTCTGCAGCGAAGCACAATTACAGTCCACGCGGGCGACAAGGTTACAGACACAGACATCATCCTCAACACTCCATTTCAGCGTTTTGACCGAAACGAGGACGGCGGGGAGTTGTTCGTAACGCCCATGTTGTTTCCGGAGTTGTTTGTTGAGGACTCACGGGCATGAGCAAGGGGTTGCAACAACTCGGCTGCCCTATAGGCTTGCTCGTGCTGGCATTGCTCACGGCCTGTGGCGGGTCAGGCGGTGGCTCAGGCGGGGACGTTGTGACCGAACCTCCGCCTCCAGCCTTAACGATTACTAACGACTCTATTCTCCCCGGTACGCTACAGAATCGCCCTTATAGTGTGACTCTTCACGCCGCGAACGGAGTAGGCGCTCTCAAGTGGTCAATCGCTCCCATTTCATCGACCACGTTGTTTGTTGACGGACTTACGATTGATCCGAGCACGGGAGTGTTTTCAGGAACCGCGACCTTTGCGGGTACGGCGGGCTTCGTTGCGACAGTGAAAGATTCCTCTTCGCAACCTCGCACGACCACAAAAACTTTTTCAATCACCGCAAGCGGACCTTTGCAGGCGCCTGCACCACAGACGTACACCGTAGGAGAGTTTCAAGACGTTATCGCCATAGGTATCAATGCAATTGAAGGTGTACAACCCTTAATCTTCGCCGTGACCGGTGGCTCGCTCCCAGACGGACTTAGGCTGAATAGCCAAAGCGGGGTTATCGCTGGAGGCGCTACCGCCCTGGGAATTTTCGTAGCCACAATAACCATCCGGGACTCGTACTCTCCTCCGGAGGTGGTTACAACACAAGTCACGTTTCAAGTGAATCCAGCTCCGCTTTCAGTGGCGCCGTCCATCCCTCAGCAGATGCTGCTCAACCGTCCTTTCAGCGGCAGGGTCATCGCCATTGGAGGTACTCCTCCCTATCACTTTGTTAAGACCTCTGGAGCGTTGCCCCCAGGCCTCAGCGCTATTGATCCCAGCAGTGGACAATTCAATGGCACGCCGACAACTCCTGGGGGCTATAGCTTCGACGTAAGCGTCACCGATTCCAGCGACGTAGCGCAATCTGCGCTTGGTTCATTCTCGGTCAACGTAACCAACCCGCTGGGGAGGAACGATAGCATCGCCACGGCTACACCGCTCGACAACGCAGGAATTTC
>Ga0075423_10000375_pt1 | contig 35093 bp, 38 predicted proteins | sample SoiMethybrSBSTD2_FD_80114 | JGI IMG/M metagenome (GOLD analysis project Ga0075423, IMG submission 80114) | Bulk soil microbial communities from a Populus tree surrounding site in Tennessee, USA - Soil MetaG P. TD hybrid SBSTD2 | ecosystem: Environmental > Terrestrial > Soil > Tree plantation...
ACCGGCCACGAGTCCGGCGACACCCAGGGAGTACTCGACGGCGACATCGACGACTTCATCCGCGACTACCTGAACAAGACCGCGGCGTCGTCGGCGAGCTAGAGCACGCCCTCCATCTTCAGCAGCGCCTTCTTCATCGGCAGGCCGCCGCCGTAGCCGCCGAGGGCGCCGCTGGTGCGCAGTACGCGGTGGCAGGGAACGACGATCGGGATCGGGTTGGAGCCGCAGGCGGTGCCGGCGGCGCGGACGGCCCGTTCGTTGCCGGCGCTACGGGCCATCTCGGTGTAGCTGCGGGTCTGGCCGTAGGGGATCTCCGCGATCGCGCGCTGCACCTTGCCGCGGAAGCCGTCGGTGAGCTGCCAGTCGAGCGGCAGGTCGAAGTCGCGCAGCTTCCCCTCGAAGTAGAGGTCGAGCTCGCGGCGGGCCTCGTCGAGCCGGCCGGGAGCCTCCAGCACGCGGGGGGAAACCCGCGCCGCCAGCTCTTCCAGCGTCTCGTCGGGGTCGTACTCGGGAAGGCTGACCCGGACCAGCCCGCGCGGCGTAGCGGCGAGCAACAGCGGCCCGAAGGGCGAGTCCATCGTCGTGTAGGCGACGTCGAGCAGGTCCTCGGCGGCGGCGCGATCGGCGAGGCGTTGCAGTTCGGCCTTCATGCCAGCTCCTTCCTCAGTCGTTTCATTCCTTCGTGGAGACTGCGCCGAGCCGCCTCGGGCGAGCAGCCCAGTGCGGCGGCGATTTCGGCATGGGGGAGGTCACAGGCGTAGCGCAGCGCCACTGCGGCGCGCTGCTTCGGCGGCAGCGCCCCGACCGCGGTCCAGATTCCGTCGCTCGGCTCGGGGTCGACGACGGCAACCTCCATCACTTCGGCGACCGGCACCGGCCGGCGACCGTTGGCGCGGTGATGGTCGATCGCCTTGCGGTGGGCGATTGTCAGCAGCCAGCCACGCAGGTTGCTCGCGTTGTCGAGCTTCGGGTAGGCGCGCAGCGCCGCCAGGAACGTTTCCTGGAAACAGTCCTCGGCGTCGGTGCGGCCGACGGCCCCGCGCAGCACCGCCATCACGTCGGCGGAGTGCTCATCGAGCAGGGACTGAAACGGAGGCAGTGCGGTCAAGCTATGGATTAAACGCCCCCGCGCTTCGGAGTGTGAGGTGGCCCCCTGGCCATTCCGCTGTTCCTATGGTCGTATAGCGGACATAAGGAACAGCGGAGCGATGTTTCTGGACTAGGGTGCCGCGGGTGGCCGAGTCCTTGAGAGAGATCGTCGCTCGCGCGCTTGCCGAGGACGTTGGCTCGGGAGACGTGACCTCGCGGGCGACCGTGCCTGAGGGGGCGCGGGGGCGGGCGCGGATCGTACAGAAGCGACCCGGCGTCGTCTTCGGGTTGGACGTGGTCGAAGAGACGATGCGCCAGTGCGGTGTCGAGGACGTCGACAAGCTGGTCATCGAGGGGCAGTGGCGGGATAGCGTGCCGGCCGAGATCGCGCTGGCGAGCGGGCCCGCCGCCGCGCTGCTCGCCGCCGAGCGCACGGCGCTCAACTTCCTGGGGCATCTCTCCGGTGTCGCCACCCTGACCGCGCGCTTCGTCGAGGCCGTCGCCGGCACCGGAGCCCGCATCCTCGACACTCGCAAGACGACGCCGGGGCTGCGCGAGCTGGAGAAGGCCGCGGTCGCTGCAGGCGGCGGCCGCAACCACCGCATGGGCCTCTACGACGCGATCCTGATCAAGGAGAACCACATCGCCCTCGCCGGCGGGCTGGCCAAGGCCGTCCACAACGCCCGCGCGGCCTACCCCGACCTGGCGGTAGAGGTCGAGTGCCGCAACCTCGACGAGGTCGCCTACGCTCTGGGCACTGGCGCCGACCTCCTGCTGCTCGACAACATGGACGCCGAGGGGCTGCGCGAGGCGGTGAAGCTGCGCGACACCGCGGCCGGCGAGGGCAAGGGCCCCTCGCTCGAGGCTTCGGGCGGCATCGACCTCGAAGCAGTGCACGGCATCGCCGAAACCGGCGTCGACTTCATCTCAATCGGCGCCCTAACCCACTCCGCCCCAACCCTCGACTTCAGCATGCTGATCGAGCCGTCATGAGCGTGGTCTTCTGCCACGAGGACGAGACCGGACGCTTCATGCGAGTCGAGCGGCGCCCGGATCGGCGACTCGCCGGCCTCGTTCACAAGTACGCGGGCTACCTGCACCGCACCACGCGGCCCCTGCGCCGCCGCGAGCCAGCCCAGGACGCTGTGACGCTGATCCTCAATCTCGGCCCTCCCCTTCGGGTCGGCGGCCCGACGCTCTCGCCGGTCGATGCGGGCAGTTTCGTCGCCGCCCTCAACGACAGCTACGGGATCACGGAGGAGTTGGGAATGCTGCACGGCCTCCAGGTTGACCTCTCTCCGCTTGGCGCCCACATGCTGCTTGGCGTGCCAATGCGGGAGCTCTCGGCGCTAATAGTGCCCCTCGAGGAGGTCGTCGGGCCTTCGTTGCCAATCCTGCTCGAGCAGCTCTTCCTGGCGCCGGGCTGGGATGTCCGTTTCGGCCTGCTGGAGGCTTTCATCGCCGCCCGGCTCGACGAAGCACCCCGTCCTTCGCCGGACGTCGCCTGGGCGTGGCGTCGCCTCGGGGAGACCTCGGGGCGGCTGGCGATCGGGGCGCTTGCGCAGGAGCTAGGTTGCAGCCGTCGTCACCTGGTTGCGCGATTTCGCGAGCAGATCGGACCTGCACCCAAGACCGCTGCGCGAATCTTGCGCTTTCAAAAGGCAACTGACCTCCTTGCCGTTGATGACGGACGCCGTTTTGCAGAGATTGCCGAGAGTTGCGGCTATTTCGATCAAGCGCATCTCAATCGGGACTTTCGAGAGATGGCAGGGACGACGCCGAGCGCCTTTGTAGCCAGCCGACTCCCTGAGGGCTTCGGAATCGCTGCGGGTCGGTCGTAGGTCGTAGGTCAAATTTGTCCAAGACATTCCCATGTGCCTACATAGACTGGCCTGGAGGCAATGACGACGAGAGAGGAGAGCACATGACGGGAGAGCCTTCGCATTTCGAGATCGGCGTTCCGGACACCGACCGCGCGCAGAAGTTCTATGGCGAGCTATTAGGCTGGACATTCGATGCCACGCCTCACGGCGCTCGAGTCAAGACGGCTGGACTCCCTGGCGGTATGCACCGGTGGGAGGGGGAATCCAGCCTCCAGATCTTCTATGTCGTCTCCGATCTCGACGCAGCGGCCAAGAAAGTGGTCGAGCTTGGTGGCGAGGTCGACGAAGGCGGGGAAGAAGAGCCCGGGGGTCGATGGTTGTATTCCTGCCGGGACGACCAAGGCGTTCCGTTCGGCCTGCATGAGGCCCCGCAAAGTGGCTAGGAGTCGATGCCTGCCCGTCTAGCTTCGCCCTTAGTTCGCATCCGCGAGCTTTGCCTCGCCCTGCCGGAGACCAGCGAGCGGCTCAGCCACGGCGCCCCAACTTTTTTCATCCGCAGGAAGAGGTCCTTCGTCATGTACATGGACAACCACCACGACGACGGAAGGCTCGCGCTCTGGTGCGCCGCGCCGGAGGGTGCTCAGGGAGCAATGATCGAGTCGGCCCCCGCGAGCTACTTCATTCCCCCTTACGTGGGGCATCGGGGCTGGCTCGGCGTTCGGCTGGATCGGGACCTCGGCTGGGACGAGATCGCCGGCGCGATCGAGGACGCCTACGCGACCGTCGCCCCACGCAGACTGGTCGACGAAGCCACTACTTGAGGAGGCGGGAGAGGCGGCGGTCTTTGAGGATGCGGCCGTTGGTCTGCTCAGTGGGGCAGTAGTTGGTTTGGTGTTCGGAGAAGAAGACTGCCTCGATTGTGGCGCCGCAGCGGGGGCAGGGCTCGCCTTCTCGTTTGTGGACCTGGAGCGGCATCGGCAGCTTGTCGGGGAGCTGCTCGCCGATGACCTCCTCGTAGTGGTCGATCGCGTCGTCGAGGACGTGAAGGGCGACGTGGAGGCGCGCGACCTCTTCGTCGTCCAGCTCTGAGCCTTTCTTGAAGGGGGAGAGGAGGGCCTCCCAGAGGATCTCATCGACCCAGGAGCGGCCGATTCCGGCGATGTCTCTCTGGTGGCGCAGCAACGGGTGCAGGTGGCGGGGCTGATCGATCAGCGAAGAGAACTCCTCGAGCGGCGGCGCCGGCCAGGCTTCCGGCCCCAGCGTGGCCACCATCTCGTCGTCGGCAACCCCATTGGTTGGGAGCAACTTCGCCCAGGCCCGCTGCTTCGTCCCGAACTCCCGCAGCCGCAGCTCCCGCCCGCCCTCAAGCCGGATCAACACCCGCGACGCCCGGTCCTTCAGCGACGCGCGCTTCTCGAACAACCGCAGTCGTCCGGCCGACATCAGATGGATCAGCAGAGCCAAGTCCCCGAACTCGACCACGGGCATCTTCCCGATCCGCCGCACTCCCGTCACCTCCCGTCCTGCCAACTCGTTAAGAGGCGGCTCAAAGGTCCTCATCACATTCATCCCCGGCGCCAGCACCGATTCCACACAAGATCTAGACAAAGCGGCGTCCAGCCGCCGCACAGTGATCTCGACCTCCGGTAGTTCGGGCATTCGCACAGGCTAGACTTGAGACACGTTCATTCGACTGGTTTGAGGCATCGCGCCGGGCCAGCGAACATCGGAAACGGAGAACTCCCATGCAGGAGTTGCCCACGATCCAACCCACGCTTGCACCGGACCTCTCCCCGGAGGAGACTCGCGCCTTGAGCGAAGAGGTCCGCGCCTTCGCGGCCGAGCGCAACGCGGTGATCCTGGCGCACAACTACCAGCTGCCCGAGGTCCAGGACGTCGCCGATTGCATGGGCGACTCCCTTGGGCTCTCCCGCCAGGCGGCGGCTACCGACGCCGACGTGATCGCCTTCTGCGGCGTCCACTTCATGGCCGAGACGGCGTCGATTCTCTCCCCCGACAAGACGGTCCTGATCCCCGACCTCGAAGCCGGCTGCTCCCTCGCCGAGTCGATCGACGCCGACCAGCTGCGCGCCTGGAAGGCCGAGCACCCGGGAGCCGTCGTCGTCATGTACGTCAACACCTCGGCCGAGGTGAAGGCGGAGACCGACTACTGCTGCACCTCCTCGAACGCCGTCCAGGTCGTCGAGCACATCTGGGCCGAGCGCGGCTCCGAGACTGAGATCCTCTTCGGCCCCGACATGTGGCTGGGCGCCTTCGTCGAGCGCGAAACCGGCCTCCGCGACGACCCCGAGCGCCGCGCCCGCTTCCACGTCTGGGACGGCGAGTGCCACGTCCACGCCGGGATCCGCCCCGAGGACATCGCCCAGACCCGCGCCGAGCACCCCGAGGCAGAGTTCCTGATCCATCCGGAGTGCGGCTGCTCGACGCAGGCGATGGAGTACGTCGCCTCCGGCGACATCGAGGCCGAGGGCGTCCACATGCTCTCCACCTCGGGGATGCTGAAGCACGTCGAGCGCCACCCCGACGGCAGCTTCATCGTCGCCACCGAGAACGGGATGCTCTATCCGCTGCAGCAGGCGGCGCCCCGCGCCAACCTGATCGAGGCCAACCGGATGGCCTTCTGCAGATACATGAAGATGATCACGCTGCCGAAGCTGCGCGACTCCCTCCGGGAGATGAAGTTCGAGGTCGGCGTGCCCCCGGAAATCGCCGAACGAGCGCGGATTCCGATCGAGCGAATGGTCGCGATCGGGTAGCCTCGCGGCCACCGTGCACCTGAAGCCAGTGCCCGATCCAGAGCCGCCGGTCGCCCCCGGGCGCGAGCCCTCGATCGCCGAGCTGGAGCGCTACGCAACGATCCTCCGCATCAACTGCGTGCGGATGCTCGCGGTCGCCAAGTCCGGCCATCTCGACTCCTCGCTCTCGGCCGCCGACATCGTCGCCGCGCTCTACTACAAGGAGCTGCGTCACGACCCCGCCAATCCCCGCTGGCCCGAGCGCGACCGCTTCGTCCTCTGCAAGGGGCACGCGGCGCCGATCCAGTACGCGGCGCTCGCCGAGTTCGGCTACTTCCCGCGTGAGGAGCTGATGGGCCTGCGCAAGATCGGCAAGCAGCTCCAGGGCCACCCGGACATGACCCGCACGCCGGGGGTTGAGGTCTCCACCGGGTCGCTTGGCCAGGGGCTCTCGATGTGCGTCGGGATCTGCCTCGCCCTGCGGCTCGACGGGCTGGAGGACACCGCGCAGGTCTTCGGCGTCCTCTCCGACGGCGATTGCCAGGAGGGGGAAACCTGGGAGGGCGCCGCCGCGGCTGCCCACTACAAGGTCCCCAACCTGACCGCGATCGTCGACTACAACCACCTGCAGACCGACGGCACAACCGAGGAGGTCATGGACACCGGCGACGTGCGCGCCAAGTTCGAGGCCTTCGGCTGGGACGCGGTTGAGATCGACGGCCACGACATGGGGGCAATCGTCGAAGCGCTGCAGCGCAGCCGCACCCTGCGCAAGCCGGCGGCGATCGTCTGCCAGACGAAGAAGGGCCGCGGCGTCTCCTTCATGGAGGGCCGCTTCGGCTTCCACGGCAAGCCACCCAGCCAGGAGCAGGCCGAGGAGGCTCTGGAGGAGCTCGAGACCCGCCTCACCGAACAAGAGGAGGCGCTGAAGGCGGGCGCCGCGAGCGGGGGAGGCGAAGATGCCTGAAGCGAAGACCGATCCGATCGCGACTCGCCAGGCCTACGGCGACGCGCTGGTCGACCTCGGCGAAGCGCACGAGGAGGTCGTCGCGCTCGACGCCGACCTTGCCGTTTCGACCCAGTCGATGAAGTTCGGCAAGAAGTTCCCCGAGCGTTTCTTCAACTGCGGCGCCGCCGAAGCGAACATGATGTCGATGTCCTGCGGGCTGGCCGCGACCGGCAAGGTCCCCTACGCGTCGACCTTCGCGGTATTCGCCACCGGCCGCGCCTACGACCAGATCCGGCTCGGCATCGCCCACAACGAGCTGAAAGTCCGGATCGGCGCCAGCCACGGCGGCGTTTCGCTGGGGGAGGACGGCGCCTCCCACCAGATGATCGAGGACATCGCCCTGATGCGGGTGATGCCGAAGATGCAGGTGGTCGTCCCGGCCGACTACAACCAGGCCTACCGGGCCGTGATCGAGTCGTATGAGCGCTTCGACGCGCCGATGTATATGCGCTTCGGCCGGCCCGCGACGCCGACGGTCTATGACGAGATTCCCGACATCCTCGGCGACGGGGTCGACGTGCTGCGCGAGGGCCGCGACATCTCGATCTTCGCCTGCGGCCACATGGTCTGGCGGGCGCTGGAGGCGGCCGAGACGCTGGCCCGCGAAGACGGCGTCGAGGCCGAGGTGGTCAACGTGGCGATCGTCAAGCCGCTCGCCTCGGAGTCGGTGATCGAGTCCCTGGCGAAGACCGGGGTGGGGGTGACGGCGGAGGAGCACCGCGTCGTCGGCGGCCTCGCCGACGCGATCCGTGAGGCCGCCGCCGAGCAGCACCCGGTGCCGATCTTCGCCCTCGGCATGGCGGACCGCTTCGGCGAGTCCGGTACCGCCGAGGCCTGCATGGAGTACTTCGGCCTGACCGCTGCGGGGATCGTCGAGCAGGCGCGGGAAGCGCTGCTCAAGAAGCCGATCGTCTCCCACCCGCCGATCCACGGCGGGGAGTGGGGCTGAGGCCCCTATTACGAACGTTCGCTAACAATTCGCTAAGGTTTCGCGAACCTTTGATGGGCGGGGTGTTGCGCGCTTGTCGGTGCGCAGGAGTCACCCTGTGACCGGAGAAGGGATCGCAGGCATGGCCAAAGCGAAAAGGGGAAAGCAGGGGGATGAGCAGCCGCAGCGGCCGCGCCGCGGCGGCAGGCCGATCATCGAGCTGCGCGACGTGACCAAGGTCTACCCGGGGGGCCACATGGCTCTCGACCGGGTCTCGCTCGCCATCAACCGCGGCGAGTTCGCCTTCCTGGTCGGCCCGACGGGCTGCGGAAAGTCGACGCTGATCAAGCTGCTGATCCGCGAGTTGTCTGCCACTGAGGGCGCGGTCAGCATCGCCGGCCGCGACATCGGCGCCCTACCGGAGAAGAAGATCCCGCAGCTGCGGCGCAACGTCGGCACCGTCTTCCAGGACTTCAAGCTGCTGCCCGACCGCACCGTCTACGACAACGTCGCCTACGCGCTGCAGACGATTGGCGCCAGCCGCGGCGCGATACGTAGGCAGGTGCCCGAAACGCTGCGCCTGGTCGGCCTCTCGACCAAACTCCACAACTACCCCGACCAGCTCTCGGGCGGCGAGCAGCAGCGCGTTTCGATCGCCCGCGCCTTCGTCAACCACCCGCCGCTGCTGCTCGCCGACGAGCCCAGCGGCAACCTCGATCCGATCACTTCGATTGGGGTCATGCAGCTGCTCTACCGGATCAACAAGACCGGCACGACGGTAGTTGTCGTCACCCACGACCGCGAGATGGTCGACAACATGCGCCGCCGCGTAATCGAGCTCTACGAGGGCCGCGTCGTCCGCGATGAGGTCAGCGGCGGTTACACCGAGGAGTCGACCACCGAGTTCGGCGTCCGCATGCGGGCCGAGATGGGGGTTGGCCCCGAGGGTCAGGTCAACGGCCACGACACCGAGTCCCTCTTCTGATGAGCCGGCTCTTCTTCTTCATCCAGGAGGCCTTCCGGGCGCTGCGCCGCAACGCGGCGCCGAGCATGGCGGCGATCGTCACCACGGTCGTCACCGTGATCCTGCTCGGGGTGCTGATCCCGATCTTCCAGACCACGCAGGCGAAGAGCAACCAGGTCCGCGACCAGCTCGAGATCCGCTATCCGATCTACGACGACGCGACCAAGAGCGAGATTGCGTCGACCCAGCGGGAGCTGGAGGCGATTCCCCACGTCGCCTCGGTCGAGCTGATCACTAAGGCGGAGGCCCTCGAAGAGCTGAAGCAGGACCTCGAAGACCAGACCATCCTCGAGCAGCTCAACTCCAACCCGCTCCCGGTCAACTTCAAGGTCAAGGCAGATGACGCCGGCAATCTCGACTCGGTCCGCGCCGCGGTCATGCCGCCCGGCCCGGACGGCAAGCCGCAGGCGATCTCGCCGATCATCTCCGGCATCTTCGACCGTCAGGAGGAGTCCCAGCAGATCGAGCAGGTGACCAGCGCGCTGAAGATCGTGCTGACCGTGATCACTGCGCTCCTGATCGTCGCCTCGCTGATGCTGGTCGGCAACACGATCCGTCTCTCGATCTACACCCGCCGCCGCGAGGTCGAGGTGATGCGGCTGGTCGGCGCCACCCGCTGGTTCATCCGCTGGCCGTTCATGATCGAGGGCGTCGTCGTCGGCTTCGCGGGCGGTCTGGTGGCCATACTGATCCTGTGGCTGGGCAAGATCACCATCGTCGACCCGCTGAGCGACAGCTTCTCCTTCCTGGCGGCGCAGAACAACAGCACGCTGTCGTTCCCGGTGCTGGTCGCGATCCTCTTCGGCGCGGCGGTGCTGGTCTCCGCGGTCGGTTCCGGCGTCACCCTGCGCCGCTTCCTCAAGGTCTGAGGCCCTCGTGAGGGCCCGCGGTGCCGTCGCCTTCGGCGTCGCCCTGATCACGATGCTCGGCGTCGGACTCTGGCTCGGCGGCCACCCGGGCGAGCTGCCGAGCTTTCTCCGCGACCCATTCATCGACGACTCCGCCGGGCTGACCGCGGAGGCGACGGAGCTGATCGAAGACAACTACTTCCGTCCGGTCGGGGGAGAGGAGCTGACCGACTCCTCCCTGGAGGGGATGGTGCGCGGCCTGCGTCGCCACTACGACGACCGCTTCTCCGACTACTTCTCGCCGGAGAGCCTGGCCCGCTTCAACGAAGCGATCAGCGGCCGCTTCACGGGGATCGGCCTGGCGGTCACCGAAGTGAAGCGCGGCTTACGCGCCGACCGAGTCTTTCACGGCTCGCCGGCCGAGAGAGGAGGGATCGAGGTCGGTGAGACGATCGTCTCGGTCGACGGCCGCTCGATCGCCGGGGTAAGCAGTGAGGTCGCCACGGCGAAGATCAAGGGGCCCGTGGGAACCGAGGTGACGGTTGGGGTGCTGAGCTCCGACGGGAGAGTTCGCGAGCTTCGCCTCACCCGCGCCGAGGTGGCGCTGCCGATCGTCACCAGCAGAGTCGAGACGGTGGACGGGCGCAAGCTCGGCTACGTCCGCCTCGCCACCTTCAGCGAGGGCGCCCACGGCGTCCTGCGCGGCGCTGTGCAGAAGGTCGAGCGGCAGGGTGCGGAGGGAATCGTGCTGGATCTGCGCGCGAACGGCGGCGGCCTGCTCCAGGAGGCAGTGCTGACCACGAGCGTCTTCCTGCCGAAGGACGAAGTCGTCGTCTCGACCGATTCGCGCACCCAGGGCCACACCGTCTACAGAACGGTTGGCGACAACCTGCCGTCGCGCCCGGTCGTTGTCCTGATCGACCGCAACACCGCCTCCGCGGCGGAGATCCTCGCCGCGGCGCTGGCCGACGACGCCGGGGCGAAGGTGGTCGGCACGCGCTCCTTCGGCAAGGGCGTCTTCCAGCAGGAGATCGGCCTCTCCAACGGCGGCGCGCTGAAGCTGACGATCGGCGAGTACTTCACTCCCGACGGCGACAACCTGGCTGGCAGAGGGATCCACCCCGACGTCGAGGCGCGCGACGTGCCCGGGACGCCGCCCGACGAAGCGTTGCGGCGCGCCCTGCGTGTCCTGGCGCAGCAGTGAGCGCACGAGAGGCGGTCGAAAGACTGCTGGCGGAGCGGCTGGGGCGGCGCGGGTTCCGGGCCAAGCACGAAGTGGCCGCCGGTGAGGCGGCCGCCGCCGCCGAAGCGCGCGCCGACGGGCGCCGCGATCTGACCGAGCTGCCCACCTTCACGGTCGACCCGGCCACCGCTCGCGACTTCGACGACGCGGTCTCGGCGCGCCGCGAGGGCGACGGCATCCGCCTCTGGGTCCACATCGCCGATGTCGCCGCCCACGTGCCGCCCGGCTCGCCGCTCGACCTCGAGGCCCGCCGCCGCGCCAACAGCACCTACGTGCCGGGCGCGGTCGAGCCGATGCTGCCCCACGCGCTGAGCAGCGAGGCGTGCAGCCTTGCGCCGGGTGTGGAGCGGCTCGCCGTCACCACCGAGATCGAGCTGGGGCCGGGAGGGGAGCCGCGCGGCGCGAGCTTCTACCGCAGCCGCATCCGCTCCGACGCCCGTCTCGACTACGACGAGCTGGACGCGATCTTCGCCGGCCGGGCGCGGGCGCCCGAGCACGTCGCCGAGTCGCTGGCGGTGGCCCGGGAGGCCGCGGCGGCGCTGGACGAGCGGCGGGGAACCACCAGCCTCGACGTTGAGTCCTTCGAGCCGGAGTTCCGCTTCGACGCCGAGGGGAACGTGACCGGCGCGCGCGGCGTCGCGCAGACCGAATCCCACCGCTTGATCGAGCGGTTGATGATCCTCGCCAACGAGCAGGTCGCCCGGCTGCTGGAGCGCAAGCGCGTGCCGACGATCTACCGCGTCCACGCCCAGCCCGACCCGGCGCGGATCGAGCGGCTGATCGAGCAGCTCCACGCGCTCGGCATCCCGACTCCCCCGCTGCGCGAGCGCCTCTCTCCGCGCGAAGCCGGGGAGGTGGCCGCCGAGGCGAGCCGCCTGGTGGGGCGCGAGGCCGCGCGGCGCGGGCACGGCCGCGAGGCGTATACATCGCTCGTGCTCCGCTCCCTGAAACAAGCCCAATACAGCGAGCGCAACAACGGCCATGCCGGGCTGGGGAGCCCGGCCTACTGCCACTTCACCTCGCCGATCCGCCGCTATCCCGACCTCGTCGTCCACCGGGCGCTGCTGGCGGCGCTGGGGGAGGGGGAGGATGCGCCGCGCCTGGCAGAGGCGCGAGAGGTCGCTGCACACAGCTCGGCGCAGGAGCGCGAGTCGGCGAAGATCGAGCACGAGGCCGACGACGTCTGCGCCGCCTTCCTGCTGGAGCGCGAGCTGCGCGAGCGCGGTCCTGAGACCGAGTTCGAGGGCGAGATCTCCGGGGTGATCCGGGCGGGCGCCTTCGCCTCCTTCGGCGGTGAGCTGGGCGACGTCTACGAGGGGTTCGTCCCCGCCCGCCTGCTGCGCGGCGAGTACTTCGGGCTGAACGAGACCGAGACGGCGCTGGTCGGCCGCCGCAGCGGGCGCACCTTGCGGCTCGGCGATCCGGTCGCGTTCAAGGTGGCGAAGGTCGACGTGTCCAAAGGCCGCGTGGACCTGGAGCCGGTCGATGGCTAAGAAGGGGAAGAAGCAGCGCCTGCCCGCATCCGGCGATGTCGCCACCAACCGTCGCGCCCGCCACAAATTCGAGACGGTGGAGAAGATGGAAGCCGGGATCGTGTTGAGGGGCTCCGAGGTGAAGTCGCTGCGTGGCGGCAAGGCGCAGATGACCAACGCCTACGCGGTCGTCGAGGACGGGGAGGTCTGGCTGCGCAACCTGCACATCCCGCCCTACGCACCGGCCAGCCGCGAGAACCACGAGCCAGAGCGGCCACGCAAGTTGCTCCTGCACCGGGCCGAGATCGAGCGCCTGGTCGGCAAGACTGCGCAAAAAGGCCTGACCTTGATCCCGACCCGCATCTACTTCAAGGGCTCGCGCGCCAAGGTCGAGCTTGCCCTGGCCCGCGGCAAGGAGGGGCGCGACCGGCGCCGCGAGATCGCGGAGCGCGACGTGCGGCGCGAGGTCGAGCGCGAATTCAAGGGCCGAATGAGGTAGCTTCGGGGCCGATGGGTTACGCACTTGCCGCGTTTTTGCCAGTCGCGTCGTTCCCGGGCGATGCCGGCGACTACATCAGCGACCACATCGAGTACTTCGTGGGCGGCCTGATCGTCGCGATTCTCCTGCTGTTGCTCGTGGTCAGCGTCACCCAGCGGCGCGCCAAGGAGAAGGAGAAGAAGGCCGCCCAGGCAGCGGCGACTCCGCCGCCACCCGGCGCGCCAGGCGCGCCTCCCGCGCCGGCCGCGACTTCTCCCACATCGGCCGCGACCCCTCCCCCCGGTGCCCCGCCCTCCTCGGTTCCCCCTCCCGGAGTCGGCGCCGTGCCGCTGAGCGCCAAGGAGAGGCGCAAGCAAGCCCGCGAGCAGCAGCGCGCCGCCCGCACGGAACACCGCAAACGTCGCCAGGAGGAAGCCAAGCGCCGGAGGGAGGAGAGGACCAGGAAACGGGCGGAGCGCCGCCACAAGCCCGGCAAGGGGGCGCCCCCGCCGCCACCGCCCGCTCAGCCCTTCCCTCCGACGGAGACAACCCTGTCACCCCCACCCCCAACTTCGGTTGAGTCCACGCCGTCCGTCGTCCCGCCGCCGCCCCCTGCTCCCGCCGCTGTGCCTCCTGCCCCTGGCGCCTATGACCCGGCTGCCGCTGAGCAGAGGGTGCACGCCAAGGTCGAAGAGATCCAGCGCGAAGAGGAGCGGATTCGCGCCGAGGCCGACCGTCGCATCCAAGAGGCCGAGCGGCTGCAGTACGAGGCGGAGCAGCGCACCGCCCGGGCCCAGGCGACCCCGACCCAGGTCACCCAGAGCATGGAGGCAATCCCGCCCGTCCAGCCCGCAACCCCCGACCTCCACACCGCCGAGCACCAGCTCCAGCAGGAGCTCGACGCTCAGGAGCGGGCGATGGCGGAAGCGCAGGAACGGCTGCGCCAGATCGAGGAACGCACCAAAGCGGCCGAGCAGCGCGCCGCCGAAGCGGAGCGTCTCGCCCAGCTGAAGTCGGAGGAAAACGCGCGCGAGCAGCGCCTCCGCGAGATCCAGGAGAGCATTGCCCAGGCGGAGCAGCGAGCCGCCGAAGCCGAGCGCCGCGCCGCCGAGGCCGAGCAGGCGGTTCTCCGCTCGGTGCAGGGCGGGCCCAGCGCGCCGCAGGCTGCCCCGCCGCCACCGACTCCAGATCCGACTCCTCCGCCTTCAGACCCGACTCCGCCACCCCCGGAGACGACGTCGCCTCCACCTCCGTCCCCCGCGCCTACGCCCCAACCTCCCGCGCCGCCGCCCGTTCCACCCCCCGCGCCGGAGCTGCCACAACCCCAACCGCTCCCGCCCACATCGCCCCCTCCCGCCGCAGCGCAAGCTGGGGGCACGATCGAGCTCAACACCGTCACTTTCGAGCAGCTTCGCGCCGAGGGCCTCTCGGTCACCCAGGCGACCCGGCTACTCGCCCACCGTGAGCGGCTGGGCCGCTTCAACTCGGTCGACGACCTCGATCAGGTCGCCGGCTTCCCGCAGGATGCTCTAGAAGATTTGAAGCGTCGCTCCACTATCTAGAGGCCGTAATCCTCCAGCAGCTTTAGCCAGATCTCGCTGCGGGTGGGGTAGGCGGCTACCGCGTGGCGAAGGCGGTTGAGCGGGACCTCGCCGACGATCGCTACGGTCGCGGCATGGAGGAAGTCGGCCGTCTCGAAGCCGGTGAAGGTGGCGCCGACGATCGTCCCGCGCCTCTCGTCGACGACGAGGCGCGAAGTCCCTCCGGTTCCCCTGCCCTGGAAGCTGGCGCCCGCGGTCGAGTCGGTGGGGACATCGACCGCCCTGGCGTCGATGCCCGCCTCCCGCGCCTGCTCGAGCGTCTTGCCGACGGCGGCGACCTGGGGGTCGGTGAAGGTGACCCGGGGAGAGCCGATTTCCTCGGCGACAGCCTCGACCGGACGCCCGAGCGCGTTTTCGGCGGCGACCCAGGCCTGGTACTTGCCCATGTGAGTGAAGAGCGCCCGGCCGTTGACGTCGCCGACGGCGTAGAGCCAGTCGCGGCCGCCGACCCGTAGTCGCTCGTCGGTCTCCAGGAAGCCACCCTTTCCCGGCTCCACCCCGACGGACTCCAGCCCGATCCCCTCGGTGCGCGGTCTGCGACCGACCGCGACGAGGATCTCGGTGGCGTCGACGCGGTCGCCATCGCTTAGCTCCACCGCGACCCCCGCGCCCGCGGCGCTCACTCGCCGGGCGAGGACGCCGGTCCGCACGTCGATGCCGTGGTTGTCGCGCAGCGCCTCCGCCACCTGCTCACCGGCGAAGGGCTCTTCTCGGGGCAGCAACCGTTCCTCTCCCTCAACCAAGGTGACGGTCGTTCCCAGCACCGACCAGGCCTGGGCCAGCTCGCTCCCGACCGGCCCCCCACCGAGCACGACCATGCTGGGCGGGACCTGCTTCGAAGTCGTTCCCTCGCGGTTGTTCCAGGCCGCGACCGAGTCGAGACCCTCGATCGGCGGCATCGCGGCGCCGCTGCCGGTTGCGACGACGATCGCGCGCCGCGCGGTCAATGCGTCGTCCCCGACGACCACACGGCGTTCGCCGTCCAACCGCCCCTCACCGCGGAACAGCTCGATCCCGCGCTCCCGCAGCCAGGGAAGCTGCGAGGAGTCGTCGAGGTCGTGGACCACCTCGTCGCGGCGATCCAGCACCGCCTGGGGATCGAGGTCGCCGGTGACCGCCTCCGCGGCGCCGGGCACCCGCCTCGCCTCGTCAAGCAGCTCCCCCGGTCGCAGCAGCGCCTTCGAGGGCATGCACGCGTAGTAGGAGCACTCGCCGCCGACCAGATGCTGCTCGACGAGCGCCACCGCCAGGCCGCCGTCGGCGAGCCGTCCGGCACAGACCTCGCCCGGCGCCCCGGCGCCGATCACGATCGCGTCGAATTCAAGCTCACCCATTCGAGGTCCCTACCCAGGCACCGTACAATTGAAAAAGACATAGCACGGGGGTGACAGGCTTCGACCTGGTCGATCCGTGCGAACGGTTGCAGGTCGAGGTTGCCGGAGGCCTCGTGAAACACCGGCACCAACCAATACGTGCGGACCATGAGTTCGCCCTCGCCGCTTAGTTAGAGCTAAGCGATGAGAGTCGGCCCTCCTTCGCCCGCGAGGAGGGGCACCGGCTTCAGCAGCGGGCTCACCCAGGCGGATCGCCCCGTCCGCCAGGGGACATCAAAGAGGGCTCTGTCTGCCGCAGTGCCCGCCGGCGCGGACCCCGGGAGACGAGACTCAAGCGCCGGCTAAGCCTGTAGAAGCCATCGCACTACGACCGGACACGTGGGTTCGAGTCCCACCACCTCCATCTCGGTATGCTATATGTAGCACATGCGTTCGATAGGAATTAGGGCACTGCGACAGCAGGCAAGTCAGTACCTGCGCGATGTCCAGCGTGGGGAAACGATCCAGGTGACCGATCGCGGCCATCCGATCGCCCGGCTTGTGCCTGTTCCAAGTGTCAAGGGCGTCGAGGAGCTGGCGGCGAGTGGGCGCGCCATCTTGGCACGTGGCGACGCGCTCACGCTTGGCTCTCCACTGGCGCCTCTCGAAGGCAAGGCTTCGCCGAGTAAGGCGCTCGCCGAATCCCGTGCCGATGAGCGCTGAGGGATCTGTTTATCTCGATTCTTCGGCGCTCGTGAAGCTGGTCGTACGCGAAGCGGAGTCCGATGCTCTGATCACTCACTTACGCGAGCGTCCCGGTCGGGTTTCGTGTGGGCTTGCGCGCGTCGAGGTCATCCGCGCCGTCAGGGCACAAGGTCAGGCAGCGGTGGCGAGGGCGAGACAACTGCTCGAACGTATCTCGCTGCTTCACCTCGATGAGGTGTTGCTCGACAAGGCCGCCGGGCTGGATGGCGCGGTGATTCGCAGTCTCGATGCCATCCATCTGGCCGCCGCGCAGGCTCTGGGAGAGGAACTGGTAGAGCTGGTCACCTATGACCACCGCATGGCCGAAGCAGCCCGCCGAATCGACATTCCCATCAGTGCGCCTGTGTGAATGAGGAGTTGGGCTTCAACCGATCACCGTCAGGCACTTGCGAACTAACCGATGCGGGTTGACAGCTTGGGTGAGTTTGTGAGGGTTTGGAAGACGACGCAGTAGCGCTCGGTGAGCTTCTTCAGGGTGGCGAGTTGTTCTTCGTCGGCGTCGGTTTCCAGTTCGAAGGAGAGACGGATCTCGCTGAAGCCGACTGGGGTGTCGCGGTCCACGGCGAGGGTGCCGCAGAAGTCGAGGTCGCCTTCGGCGTGCACCTTGCCCGATTCGACCGAGATGCCGAGCGAGGTTGCCACCGCGCGTAGCGTCACTCCCGCACAGGCAACCAGGGCCTCCAACAGCATGTCGCCCGAGCAGATCTGCGAACCGTCGCCACCCGAAGCTGGATGCAGCCCCGCTTCGGCGATTGCGCGCCCGGTGTCCACCGAGCAGGAAACACTCTCGCCCAGCGTGCCGGTTGCGGTCAGGGTGACTCGCGCAGCCTCTGGCTCGTCCTTGTAACGCTCCTTCAGCGGAGCCTGGATCGAACGCAGCTCTTCGCGTTCCATGCCGGGGAGGTTACGCCGCGCGGCGGGCTCAGGCCGCGGTCGCCGGCTGGCGCTCGGGGCCCGGGCGCAGGGGGTGGTTGAGGCGGACTCGGGCGCCCTTGGCCGGGGCAAGGGTGATGTGGCGGACCTTGGCCCGCTCCGGCTTGGGGTTGGGGGCGCTGAGGTCGGCGCGTTCGAGGATCGTCCCGAGGATGATCCGCATCTCGTACTGGGCGAACGCCGCGCCGATACAGCGGCGGATGCCGCCGCCGAAGGGAATCCAAGCGTAGGTGTCGGCTCTGCCGTCGAGGAAGCGTTCGGGGCGGAACTCCTGCGGCGCCGGGAAGAGGTCCTCGCGGTAGTGCAGGGCGGCGATCGCGGGGAGGACGAAGGTCCCGGCCGGCAGCTCGTAGTCGCCGATTCGCGCCGGCGCGGTCAGCTTGCGCGCGATGTCGCTGATCACGGGCCGCGCCCGCAGCGTCTCCTTCACCGTCGCGTCGAGGTAGTCGTCCTCGCCGGCGGCGATCGACTCGCGCAGCTGCGCCAAGACGCGTGGAGTGCGCAGCAGTCGCTCCATTGCCCAGGCAAGCGCCGTCGCGGTCGTCTCGTGTCCGGCGCCGATCACCGTCACCAACTCGTCGCGCAGCTCCTCGTCGCTCATCGGGCTGCCGTCGTCGTGGCGGGCGCCGAGCAGCAACGAGAGCACGTCGTCGCGCTCCTCGCGGTCGGGCGCGGCGCGGCGCGCGGCGATCTCCTCGTAGATGAACTCGTCGAGCGCGGCGCGCGACCGCTTGAAGCGGGTCCAGGGGCTGAAGCGCCCGAAGTCCTTGCGCAGGCGCGGGAACTGGACGATCACGTTGGCCCGGCGGGCGAAGTCGCCGATCAGCGCCGAGGCCCGGTTGAGGCGCTCCTCGTCGTGGACCCCGAAGACGGCGCGCATGATCACGGCCAGCGTTATTCGGTGCGTGTGGTCGTGCAGGGCGAATGGCTCGCCGACGGGCCAGCTCTCCATCTCGCGATTGGTCACCTCGCGGATCAGCTCGCCGTAGCGCTGCACACGCTCGCCGTGGAAGGGAGGAAGGAGCAGCTTGCGCTGCCGCATGTGCGGCTCGTCGTCGAGGGTCAGCACCGAGTTCGGTCCCAGCGCCGGGCCCAGCACCGTCGTGGTCGCCTCACCCGCGTGGAAGACGCTGGGGCTCCCGGTGAAGACCTGTTTGACGAGGTCGGGGTCCGCCACATAGGTGACTCGCCCGAAGTAGGGGAAGGAGACCGAGAAGATGTCGCCGTAGCGACGCTGGACGCGGACCAAGAAGCCCAATGGGTCGCGTATGTAGCGCACGCCCTGGATCAGCGCCGGCGCTCTTGGCCCGGGCGGCAGGGAAGCGATGCCGGTGACGGGAGGGTGGGGAAGGGTCGCCTGCTCCATCTGGGGCTAGGGACCTTACGACATAAACTGGCTGGACAGCCAGGATGCCTTGAGGACGCGCTCAGAAGACGACGGTGCGGGCGCCGTCGACGAGTATCCGGTCATCCAGGTGGGCCTTGACGGCGCGGGCGAGAACGAGGCGCTCGATGTCGCGGCCGATCCGCTTCAGGTCGTCGACCTCGTCGCGGTGGCTGACCCGGGTGACGTTCTGATCGATGATCGGGCCGGAGTCGAGCTCCTCGGTGACGTAGTGCGCGGTGGCGCCGATCAGCTTCACGCCGCGCTCGTGGGCACGCTGGTAGGGGTCGGCGCCGACGAAGGCGGGAAGGAAGCTGTGGTGGATGTTTATCGTCGGCGCCCCCAGCTCCCGCAGGAACTCGCCGGAGAGGACCTGCATGTAGCGGGCGAGGACGAGCAGGTCTACCTCGCCGCCGAGCAGCTCCAGGATCCGCCGCTCGGCCTCGTCCTTGCGTTCGGGCTCGACCGGCACGTGGTGGTAGGGAAGGCCCAGCGAGGTGACCTGTTCGGCATGGTCGGGATGGTTGGAGACGACCGCGACGACGTCGGCGCCAAGCTCGCCGCTGCGCCAGCGCCAGAGCAGGTCGGAGAGGCAGTGGTCCTCGCGCGAGGCCATGATCGCGACGCGCTTGCGCTCGCTCGATTCAGCGAAGCGGTGCTCCATCCGCAGTGGGCTGGCGACCTCTCGCTCGAAGCGCTCGTACAGGGCCTGGCGCTCGCCCTCCGGCGCCGAGTCGAAGACCATCCGCATGAACAGCCGCCCCTCGGCGGTCGAGTGCTGGTCGGCGTCGGTGATGTTCCGCTCGGCCTCGGCAAGGAAGCTGCTGACCGCGGCGACCAACCCCGGCCGGTCTGGACAGGCAAGGAGTAAGCGCGATGTCGGATGCTCGGCGATAGGGAGATCATCCGTCACGGCCGATAAGTCGGCACTCAGGCTGGATCTTTGTGCACGATCCGCTTCATTCGCTAAATCGGCCACCGCCGGTTTGTGCCTGAGTTCGTGACGAATGCATCTTTGTCCGGACGCAGTGTGACGGCGGTCACCAAAAGGCGGCGCAGACCCCTCCAGGGTGCCGCGCTTGCTTACGAAACGCACATATATCGTCCCTGTCCTCGTCGCGGCTATCGCCTTCCCGGCCGCTGCCTTCGCCGCGGCCGACGGCAGCTCGGAGTCGCGGATCGGCATCGCGAGGGCGAAGCCGGTGAAGCTAGCGCCGCTCAACCGACCGATTCGCAGCTTCCACTTGGCGATCCGGGTGCATGTTCAGAAGATCCGCGCCGCCCAGCGCAAGCAGCGTCGGGAGGCCTTCACGGCCCTTCCGGGCGGCGTCTCCCAGGCAACGCTCGACGCGATCGCGGCCTGCGAGTCGGGCGGCAACCCGACGGCGGTCTCCGCCGACGGCTCCTACCGGGGCAAGTACCAGTTCGACTACGGCACCTGGGCCTCGGTCGGCGGCTCCGGCGATCCTGCCGCGGCCTCAGAAGCCGAACAGGACTACCGCGCCGCCTTGCTCTACGCGAGCGCTGGCTCCAGCCCCTGGCCTATCTGCGGCTGAGCTAACTACTAGCCGTAGCGCTGAAGGTCATAGCGGCGCTGTTCCTTGCGCTTCTCCAGGCGGCCCTGGATCAGCGAGAGGACGATGACCAGCGCGGCGAAGAAGGCGATCACGCCGAAGCAGACGAAGGTGACGGACTTATCTGTGGTTGGTCCCGTCAGCCCGACCCCGTTCTCGGCCAGCGCCGCCGGCGCGGCAACCAGCACCATCGTCAGCGCCGTGCAGAGGGCGGCGGCGAGTCGGGTGCGGCGCGAAGCAGCCTTCACTCCCCGGAATCTAGCGCACGGGGGCGGCGGCGCCTCGGCCGCTAATCCCCGCTTTAGCTGTGGCCATAGGATGCCGCGCCAATGTCGAACCTAGAGGCGCTGTTGCTGGGGATCGTTCAGGGACTTACCGAGTTCCTGCCGATTTCCTCTTCGGGCCACCTGATCATCGTTCCCTGGCTGCAGGACTACACGTTCCTGCTTAACCACCCGGGTTTCAACAAGACCTTCGACGTGGCGCTGCACGCCGGCACGCTGATCGCCGCGATCGTTTATTTCCGCCGCGAGGTGGTCGCCCTCACCCGTGCTTTCCTCGCCGCCGTGCGCCAGCGGGCGATCCGGACCCCCGACCAGCGTGTCTCGGTGGCGATCGCGGTCGGCACGGTGCCGGCGGTGATCGCCGGCGGCCTCGGCTCCGGCTTCATCGAGGACCACCTCGGCGAGCCCTGGATGATCGCCATCCAGCTGATCGTCTTCGGCGCGCTGCTGCTCTATGCCGACCGCCTGCCCCAGCGCAAGTCGCTCGACGGGGCCACGATCAAGGACGGCTGGTACATCGGCCTGGCGCAGATCCTCGCCTTGGCGCCGGGAACTTCACGCTCGGGGATCACGATCACCGCCGCCCGCTATCTGGGGCTAGACCGCGATGGCGCCGCCCGCTTCTCCTTCCTGCTGTTGATTCCGATCGTCGCCGGCGCCACGCTGTTCAAAGGCGCGGGGGTGATCCGCGACGGTCTCCCCGACGGCGTCGCCGGGCCGATGATCGTCGGCACGATCGCCGCCGCCGTCTCCGGCTATTTCGCAATCGCCTTCCTGCTGCGGCTGGTGCGAACCAGCAGCTACCGCCCCTTCGTCCTCTACCGCTACGCCGCGGGCGTCGCGATCCTGCTGATCATCGCAACCGGCCTCCGCCCCGCAACCTTCTAAACTGCCGCCGGGGTGCCAAGCGCAACGCCACAAACGATTCGGCTTGCGGTAATCGACGACGACAGCGGCTTCGTCACTGTCTTGGCGAAGCGCGCGGAAACCGCCGGCTGGCAGCAGCGCCAGGTCCCGAGCGCGATCCCGCCCGACGAGCTGGTCGCGATGAAGCTGAACGCTCTGCTGGTCGACCCCACCGTGTTGGGAGAGGACGGCTGGGCCTACTTGGAACGGGTCTGCGGGATGCTGCCCGACCTTGGCGTGATCGTCTGCACCGGGCGCTCGACTGTGGCCCAGCGGGTGCGCGGCCTGCGCCTCGGCGCCGACGACTGGATCACGAAGCCCTGCCATCCCGAGGAGGCAATGGCGCGCATCGAAGCAGTCAGCCGACGCCGACGCCGCGGCCGCCCCGACGCCGAGGCCGGCCCACTCGTCGCCGGCGAGTTGGAGATCCGCGCCGACCGGTTCCAGGCTTTCGTCAGCGGCGGCAGCCTCGACCTCACCCGTCGCGAGTTCGAGCTGCTGCACCTGCTCGCCGAGGCGAAGGGGCAGGTCCTGGAGCGGGAGACGATCTACCAGCGGGTATGGGGATACGCGATGGCGCACGGCGACCGCTCGGTCGACGTCTTCGTCCGCAAGCTGCGCCAGAAGCTGGAGAAGCGCTCGCCCGGCTGGAGCTACATCCACACCCACTTCGGCGTCGGATACCGCTTCGACCCCGAGCCCGTCGGCGATTCCGGGGCGGAAGAGCGCGAAGGGGAGCCTCTCGCGGAAGCGCCTTCTTCACAACCCGTTCACACGAGCTTCACCGCCGCATAACCGGTTCGCCGTTGCGCCGGGGGATGCTCGGCATCCATGTCCGGCCAGAACGGACACCTGACCCAGATTGGGGATCGCCTCGAGATTCGTCCCGAGGAGCACACGGCCCTGGTCGACGGCCGCCCGCTGAGCCTGACGATGCGCGAGTTGCAGCTACTGACGGTGCTTGCCAGCCACCCGCAGCGGATTCTCACTCGCGAGCAGCTCTATTCCGAGGTCTGGGGGCGTGAGCCGCGCCATGCCGACCGCTCGGTCGACGTCTACGTCAGCCGCCTGCGCTCGAAGCTCGGCGAGGCGTTACCCGAGCTGCGCCTGATCCACACCCACAACGGGATCGGCTACCGCTTCTCCCCGGACGGCTGACGGCCCCCCGCCTTCACTGGCCTTTTACATCTTTTTCACATTCTCGATACAGCCAGATAACAAGCTGCCGACGGGTCGCTGAGAGCCTGGCGCCGAGGTCGGTCTTCCGGGCCGGCAACCGGAGTGAACAAACGAGAAGGAGACAGAGTGACTAGCTCTAAGTGGCTCACGGTCATCGCCTCCGCGTCCGTCCTGGCGTTTGGGGTTGCGGCGTGCGGCAGCAGTGACGACGACACGACCGGCGGCTCAGGTGGCGGGGACCTCTCCGGCACGATCCGCATCGACGGCTCCAGCACGGTGGCGCCCCTCACCGAGGCGGTCGCCGAGCAGTTCCAGGCCGAGAACTCGGGCGTCAAGGTGACGGTCGGAACCTCGGGCACCGGCGGCGGCTTCGAGAAGTTCTGCGCCGGCGAGACGGCGATCTCCGACGCTTCGCGCGAGATCGAGCCCGACGAAGTGGCGGCCTGCAAGAGAGACGGAGTCACCTACGAGGCGGTCCGGGTCGCGACCGACGCGCTGACCGTCGTCGTCAACCCCGAGAACCCCGTTAACTGCCTCACCGTCGACCAGCTGGGCGCCATCTGGGGCCCCGATTCGAAGATCTCCAACTGGGATCAGATTCCCGGCTTGAGAGAGAACTTCAGCGAGGAGCTGCAGCTCTTCGGCCCCGGCACCGACTCTGGCACGTTCGACTACTTCACCGAGTCGATCAACGGCGAAGAGGGCGTCTCCCGCAAGGACTACAACAACGTCGGCGAGGACGACAACGCCACGGTCACCGGCGTCAAGGGTGCGCCGGGCGGCATGGGCTACTTCGGCTTCTCCTACTACGAGGAGAACCAGGGCTCGCTGAAGGCGCTCGAGATCGACAACGGCGATGGTTGCGTCGCGCCGTCGGCGGAGACCGCACAGGACAACACCTACGTGCCGCTCAGCCGGCCGCTGTTCATCTACCCGAGCGGCGCGGCGCTGAAGAAGCCCGAGGTGAAGGCGTTCGTCGACTACTACCTCGACAACGTCAACAGCATCGCCGAGTCGGTCGGGTTCATCCCGTTGACCGACCAGCAGCTCCAGCAGTCCAAGAACGCGGCGACGAAGCTGGGCTAGTTGCTGCAGGCTCCTAACCGTCGCTGGGGCGAGAAGGCCATCCACGGTCTTCTCGCCCTCTGCGGCGTTCTCTCCGTCCTCACGACGACGGCGATCGTCGTCTCCCTGATCGGGCCGACGATCGGCTTCTTCGAGGTCGTCCCGATCGGCGACTTCCTCTTCGGCACCGACTGGACTCCCCAGTTTCAGCCGCCCAGCTTCGGCGTGCTGGCGATCGTCGTCGGCACCCTCAACGTCACCCTCTGGGGGATGCTGTTCGCGATCCCGATCGGGCTCGGGGCGGCGATCTACCTGAGCGAGTACGCGCGCCCGCGGGTGCGCAAGACGGTCAAGCCGATCCTCGAGATCCTGGCCGGCATCCCCACCGTGGCGATCGGCTTCTTCGCGGTCAGCTTCATCCTGCCGGAGATCATCCAGCCGCTCTGGCCCGGCGACTTTCTCGGCGGCGCGACCGGCAAGCCGTTCATGGCGCTGGCAGCCGGGCTCGGCATCGGGCTGATGATCGTGCCGATCATCGCCTCGATCTCCGAGGACGCGATGTCGGCCGTCCCCCACGGACTGCGCGAAGGGGCCTACGCGCTCGGCGCGACCAAGGCGAAGGTGGCGATGCGGGTCGTCTTCCCGGCTGCCCTCTCGGGGATCGCCGCCTCGATTGTGCTGGCGATCTCCCGCGCCGTGGGCGAGACGATGATCGTCGTCCTTGCCGCCGGCTCGACCCCGAACCTCACCTTCAACCCGGTCGAAGCGATCCAGGCGATGACCGCCTACATCGCGACCACCGCCACCGGCGACATCTCCACCGGGTCGATCGACTACCAAGCGGTCTTCGCGGTCGGCACGGTTCTCTTCCTTATGACCCTGGTCATGAACATGATCAGCATCCGGCTGGTCCGCCGCTACCGGGAGGTCTACGAGTGATGGCGGAGCCTGGGGCGGCGGCGGCGCGCAACCGGCTCGCGGCGGCCGGCGCCAGAGCGACGACGCTGGCGATGCTGCGCGAGCAGCCGCGCGGCGACGTGATCCGCAACACGCTCTTCGCCGGTCTCCTGCTGCTCTCGGTCTTGATCGCCCTGGCCGGGCTCGTCGCCCTGCTGATCCAGGCCTTCGCCAAGGGATCCTCGGCGCTCAGCCCCGACCTCTTCACCAACCCGCCGTCGACCGCCTTCCCGGAGAGAGCCGGCTTCCGCCCGGCGATCATCGGCTCGCTGGAGCTGATCGTCGGCGTGATCCTCTTCGTCGTGCCGGTCGGGATCGGGGCGGCGCTCTACCTCGAGGAGTACGCGGACAAGACCCGCTGGTGGAACCGCCTGATCGAGGTCAACATCCAGAACCTCGCCGCTGTTCCCTCAATCATCTACGGCATCCTCGGCCTGGCCTTCATCGTGCGCGGGCCGCTCGACCTCGGCTTCATCCTCGCCGCCGGCTCGCTGACCCTGGCGCTGCTGGTGTTGCCGATGGTGATCATCGCCGCGCGGGAGGCGATCCGCGCCGTCCCCGACTCGATCCGCCAGGGCTCGTTGGCGCTCGGCGCGACCAAGTGGCAGACGATCCGCAGCCAGGTGTTGCCGGCCTCGGTCCCGGGAATCGCGACCGGGGTGATCCTCGCCGTCTCGCGGGCGCTGGGGGAGACCGCGCCGCTGCTGCTGGTCGGCGCCACCGTCTTCGTCACCTTCGACCCGACGCCGTTCTCGCCCGACGGCTACTCGGCGATGCCGGTGCAGATCTTCAACTACGCGGTGCGGCCGCAGGAGGAATTCCAGGCGCTGGCCGCGGCGGGAATCATCGTCATGCTGGTCGTCCTGCTGGCGATGAACTCGTTTGCGATCTGGCTACGAAATCGTTACGAGCAGAGGTGGTAGGTGGATTACTGTGAGCGAGCGGATGGCAACTGACGAGAGCAGATTCGAGACGGCCCGCGAGGCGCGTGAAGCCGCGGCGGCGCGCGCCGGGATCGCGGTGCGGCCCGAGTTCCAGCCCAACTCCGGCCTCGCCGCGCGGGAGAAGGTCTTCGAGCTGAAGGGAATCGACGTCCTCTACAACGGAGTGGCCGCGGTCAAGGACATCTCCCTGGACGTGCACCGCAACGACGTGACGGCGCTGATCGGCCCCTCCGGCTGCGGCAAGAGCACGCTGCTGCGCTGCCTCAACCGGATGAACGACCTGATCCCGGGGGCGGAGGTTCGTGGCGAGCTGCTCTACCACGGCGAGGACCTCTACGGCCCGACCGTCGACCCCGTCCAGGTCCGCAAGCTGATCGGCATGGTCTTCCAGAAACCGAATCCCTTCCCGAAGTCGATCTACGACAACGTCGCCTTCGGGCCGCGGATACTCGGCCGCAAGGACAACCTCGACGCCGCGGTGGAACGCGCCCTGCGCGGGGCGGCGCTCTGGGAGGAGGTGAAGGACCGCCTCAGCGACAACGCCTTCGGCCTCTCCGGCGGGCAGCAGCAGCGGCTCTGCATCGCCCGCTGCATCGCGGTCGAGCCCGACACGATCCTCATGGACGAGCCCTGCTCGGCGCTCGACCCGATCTCCACCGGCAAGATCGAGGACCTGATGATCGAGCTGAAGAAGGAGTTCTCGATCGTGATCGTCACCCACAACATGCAGCAGGCGGCGCGCGTCTCCGACAGAACCGCCTTCCTGATGGTTGAGCTGGACGCCGACGAGCAGAGCCGTTGGGGGCGGCTGGTCGAGTACGACGAGACCGAGAGAATCTTCACCAATCCGGCCGACTCACGCACCGAGGACTACGTCTCGGGGAAGGTCGGTTAATGGTCGAGCAGACCCGCATCCACTACCAGGAGGAGCTGGAACAGCTGGAGCGCAGCGCCCTGGGCGGGCTCGACCTGGTCAGCGCCGCGCTGGGGCGCACCCTGGAGGCTGTTGAGCACCAGGACGTCGAGCTGGCGCAGCTCGTCGTCGCCGACGACGACCGCATCGACGGGCGCTACCTGGAGGTCCACCAGAGCTTGATCGCGCTGCTCGCCACCCAGTCGCCGGTGGCCACCGACCTGCGGCTGATCTCGGCGCTCCTGCACGTGCTGAAGAACATCGAGCGGATGGGCGACCAGTGCGTGAACGTCTGCAAGCTGATCCCCCTCTCGGGGAACGAGCCGCCGGCCGATGAGGAGATGGTGAAGCGGATCATGGCGATGGGCGCCCAGACCCGCACCCTGATCGGCCAGGCGAAGCGGGCCTTCGAGGAGCGCGATGTCGAGATGGCGCGCGACCTGGTTCGCCAGGACGACCTCGTCGACAACCTCAACCGCGAGTGCTTCCACCTGGCGCTGGAGATCGGCGACGACGCCGACAAGCGAGAGTGGGCGATGACGATGCTGTTGGCGGCGCGGGCGATCGAGCGGATCGGCGACAACGCGGTGGACATCGGCGAGCAGGTCGCCTTCGTCGTCACTGGGCTTTTCCGCGAGTTCGAGGACGCCTCTCACCCAGTGCAGTAGCCCGGGCGCATCCGGGTCGTTTGCCAACATTGCCCAGGCACCTGCCAATGCTCTGCGCTGCCATAGATATCGGGTCGAATACGACGCGCGTGCTCGTGGCGGAGCCGGTTGACGGCCAGCTCAAGAAGGTCATGGAGCAGCGGGCCTATACGCGGATCAACAAGGCTCTGGATGACGACGGGGCGATCCTGCCGGAGAAGGTGCAGGAAGTTGCCGATGTGGTGGCGACCCAGGTGAGGTTGGCGCGGGAGCTGGGGGCGGAGGTGATCCGTTCTGTCGCCACAGCCGCCGTGCGTGAGGCATCCAACGACGAGCTGGTCGCAAAGGCGATCGCTGAAGCCTCGGGAGTCCCGGTCGACATCCTCAGCGAAGCGGAGGAGGGGCGGCTCTCCTTCATTGGCGCGACCAAGACCCTTGGCCACCCGGTCGAGGGAAAGGTGGGGGTAGTGGACGTCGGCGGCGGCTCGACCGAGGTGATTCTCGGGAGTGTGCCCGGTGGGGTGGAAAGCGTGCGCTCCTGGGGGGTCGGCTCCGGTGTGCTGGCGGATGAGCTGATCTCCTCCGACCCACCCTCGGCGGCGGAGATCCGCAAGATCCGCGACCGGATCGACGATCTCTTCGAAGGAGTTGAGATCGAACACCCCGCCCAGGCTGTCGCGGTCGGCGGCAGCGCCACTTCGCTGCGGCGGCTGGTCGGCGCGGTGCTCGAGTACGAGACCCTGGAGCGGGGGATCCGAGTGCTGGCGAGCGACCCGGCGGCCGATGTCGCCCGCCGCTTCGAGCTCGATCCCGAGCGGGTCCGCATCCTCGCCACCGGCGTGCTGCTCCTGGAGAAGCTCTCCGAGCTGCTCGGGCAGCCGCTGCAGATCGGCAAGGGCGGGTTGCGCGAGGGCGTCATCCTCGACCTGCTGAACGGCAGCGCCAACGGCTCTTCGGCCACGCCGCTGGCCGCCTAGTCGCGGCCGGCCTCCCTGCTCTAGCCTCAGCGGGTGGCACGCGCGCGTCAGGTCGAGTTCGACTGCGAGGAGCCCTTTGCGCGGGCAGGGGCGCGGACGATCGAGGTTCGCGCCGCGGAGGTCTTCGAGCACTCCCGCGGCGTGCTCGACATCGACGATCCCGAGCGCGTCCACGACATGCGGGTGGCGACGCGTCGCTTGCGCGCCGCGATGGAGGTCTTCGAGCCTTGCTTCCCGCGCAAGCGGTTCCGCAAGGCGTTGAGAGAGGTGAAGGCGCTGGCCGATGCGCTCGGCGCCCGGCGCGATCCCGACGTGGAGATCGAGTTCCTCGAACAACTCGCGACCGAGGCCGAACCCGACCCCGATGACCGCGAGGCCGTCGCGAGGCTGATCGCCGGGCTGCGCGAGGAGCAGGTGCGCGCCAACGAGGCTCTGGCGCCCCTCGTTGCCGAGGAGCGGCTGGCGAAGCTGCGCCGCCGCCTCTCCAAGCTCGTCAGGAAGGCGGTGGCGTGAAGGCGCGCCAGGTGAAGGGCCTCGACCCGGAGGCGCCGCTGGGCGGCAACGCGGCGCGGATCGTTCGAACCCGACTAGGGGAGTTGCGCTCCTTCGCCGAAGACGCCCTCGACCCCGCGGCCGCGACCGCCCAGCACGACATGCGGATCGCCGCCAAGCGGCTGCGCTACGTGCTGGAGATCGTCGGCCCCTGCTTCGGCCCAGAGGCCAAGGCCGCCCGCCGCGCCGCCAGGGAGCTGCAGGGCGTGCTCGGCGAGATCCACGACTGCGACGTGATGTTGCCCCGCACCGAGGGAATCGAGCCACTCGTCGCCCTCTTGCAAACCCGCCGCGAGCGGCTCTTCCACCGCTTCCACGACCTCTGGCAGTCCGAGGTGAGCAAGGGCACCTGGGCCGCCCTCGAGCGGGCGCTGTAGCCAGTCCGGTTACTCGAAGTTCACATCACGTTTTCGGCAGGTTCACAAGTTTTCCCTGCTAATCGCCCATTCTGGGCGAAACAAAATTGACGACGAACAGGGAGACACCGATGACTTCCCGAGTTGACATGCATTGCCACTCCACCGCTTCGCAGCTCTCGCGGCTGGGCGTTCAGCGATCCCTCGGCCTGCCCGAGTGCGCGACCCCTCCCGAGGAGGTCTACGAGCTGGCCAAGCGGCGGGGGATGGACTTCGTGACGATCACCGACCACGACACGATCGACGGCTGCCTGGAGTTGGATGGCCGTCCCGACTGCTTCGTCTCCGAGGAGCTGACCGCCCGCTTCGCCGGCGAGCCCCAGGCGGTTCACATCCTTTGCTACGGGATCACTCCCGGAGACCACGAGTGGCTGCAGGCACACTCCGGCGATGTCGAGGCCTGCGCCACGTACCTTCACGAGAACGAGATCGCCTGCGCGCTGGCGCACCCGTTCTACAGCGTCGCCGCGCCCCTGACCCAGCGCCACCGCCGTCGCCTGGCGGAGCTGTTCCCGATCTGGGAAGTGCGCAACGGGTCGCGGGCGGCGGAGCTGAACATGCCGGCCGTCGTCTACATCGAGACGCACGGCGGCGCTGGCATCGGCGGATCCGACGACCACGCCGGGGTGGACATCGGCCGCACCTTCACCGAGGCGCCGGTCGCGTCCACGCCGGCGGAGTTCCTGCGCCACATGCGCCGCGGCGACACCGCTGCCGGTGGCGAGCAGGGCAGCGCCGCCAAGTGGGCGCACGCCGCGATGGCGCTCGGGACTCGCGCCTTGGCTCCTGACGGGCCGGCGGGGGACGGGGGCGCGCCCGACCCTTCCGCGGTGCTGAAGATGGCCCAGCGCGTGATCGCCGAGGGCGCCGTCCGCGAGGGCGCGGTCGCCACCGACATTAGCCCCGACGACGCCCGCCTGCTGCTGGAGGCGTGGCTTGGGTCGATGGGACTGGAACTGCGGGGACATGAGTTGATCGCTCACCTCCAGTCCGAGGGCTTCTCCCACGCCGACCTCTACCGGCGCGCTCGGCGCGTCCACGAGCGGCGGCTGCGCCGCGCTGTCTCAGATGGAACGGAGGCTGTCGCCCGCGGCGACGCGCCGGCCGCGATTGCCGGCCTCTTCGAGGCGCTGATCCCGGCCGTTCCCTACGCGCCCGCCGCCGCCTTCCTCGGCGCCGAGAAGGCGAAGCTCTCCCGTCGCGAAGGCGAGCCGCCGCGGGTGGCCCTGATCGCCGACGGGATCGAGGCGATGCACGGCGTCACCCGCACGATCGAGGAGATCCGCGAGCGGGGCGTTCCGGGCTTCGAGGTCGAGGTGGTGGGCACCGATGCGGGCGTCGATCGACGCCTCCCGGCCGCCGCCGAGTTGGAGGTGCCCTTCTACGAGGGGATGAGGCTGGGCGTGCCGGGCCTTCCGGGTCTGGTGGAGACGCTCGCCGAAGGGCACTACGACCTGATTCACGTCACCGCGCCCGGTCCGGTCGGGATCGCCGCCACCCTGCTCAGCCGCGTCACCGGCGTGCCGCTGATCGGCAGCTACCACACCGAGTTGGCCGACTACGCCGGCCTGCGCAGCGGCGACGGCGGCCTGGAGGCGATGACTCGCGCCGCGCTCGGCGCTTTCTACGCGGCGCCCTTGGTGGTCCTCTCGCCCAGCCCGGCGGCGGATCGCTCGCTTGCGGCGCTTGGCGCCGACCCCGCCCGGATCGGCCGCTGGGAGCGCGGCGTCGACGTTTCCCGCTTCGACCCGGAGAAGGCCGACCGGGATTCCTACCCGGGTGAGGTGAAGGTCCTCTACGCGGGGCGGCTGACCCGCGAGAAGGGGGTCGACCTGCTGGCGGAGAGCTTTCTGCTGGCGCGCCGCTCCGATCCCCGGCTGCACCTGCTGCTGGCCGGCGGCGGCCCGGAGGAGGAAGAGCTTCGCGAGCGACTCGGCGAGCACGCCACCTTCCTCGGCTGGCTGGAGGGCGAGGAACTGGCCCGCGCCTACGCCAGCGCCGACGTCTTCCTCTTCTGCAGCCGCACCGATACCTATGGGCAGGTGATCCTCGAAGCCGGAGCCAGCGGCCTCCCGGTCGTCGCCGTTGCCGAAGGCGGGCCGGCGGCCTTGGTCGAGAACCGCCACACCGGCATGCTCTGCCGCCCCGATCCCGACCACATCGCGGGCACCGTTCTGCAGCTTGCCTCCTCGCCGTTGCTGCGTCGCCACCTTGGCGCGTCGGGGGCGCGTGTCGCCCGCTCCCGCTCCTGGGATCGGGCATTGGAACAGCTCGCCGCCGGCTATCGCCGCGCTCTCGACGACGCCGCGATCGGGAGCGAGCGGCAGGTCGTCGCCCAGGCGGCCTGAGCGCCCAGGGATGCCTCTGGTGCCTCAGTACGATGGCTCGATCGACGATCCCGAGCTTTTTTTCAACCGTGAGCTGTCCTGGCTCGACTTCAACCAGCGGGTCCTGGAGCTCGCTGAGGAAGACGACGTGCCGCTGCTGGAGCGGATCAGGTTCTGCGCGATCTACGCGTCGAATCTGGACGAGTTCTTCATGGTCCGAGTCGCCGGGCTCTTCGACCAGCTGGACGCGGGGATCGACGCGCGCGGGCCCGACGGGCTCGCCCCCGGTGAGCAGATCGACGCGATCCAGGCCCGCGTGCTGGAGCTGGACAGCCGCCTGCACGCCTGCTTCAACGGCGTGCTGCGCCCGGCGCTGGCGGAGGAGGGGATCAGGATCGTCTCCCTGGAGACGGCCAGTCCGGAGGAGCGGCAGGAAATCGACGCCCGCTTCCACGAGCAGGTCTTCCCGGCGCTGACCCCGCTGGTGATCGGCCTCGGCCGCCCGTTTCCCTACATCTCCAACCTCTCCCTCAGCCTAGGCGTGCTGCTGCGCGACCCCGAGAGCGGCACCGAGATCATCGCCCGCGTCAAGGTGCCGAAGGAGCTGCTCGGCCGCTTCCTGCCGGTCGGCGAGGGCGGCAAGGCGTTCGTGCCGCTGGAGGAGGCGATCGCCGCCAACCTCGACGCCCTCTTCCCCGGCACCGAGGTGATCGACCACGGCTACTTCCGCGTCACCCGCGACGCCGACTTCACCGTCTCCGATGAGGCCGACGACCTGTTGCAGGCGGTCCAGGACGAGATCCGTCGCCGTCGCTTCGGCGAGGTGGTGCGGCTGGAGATCGCCTCCGGGATGAACCCGAAGCTGCGCGAGCAGTTGATCGATGCGCTGCGGCTGGAGGACCGCGAGGTCTACGACGTCGACGGGCTGATCGACCTCGCCGACCTGACCGCGATCGCCGACGTTCCCGGCCACGCCGAGCTGCGCTTCCCGCCCTGGACCCCGGTGACACAGCCGCGCCTGCAGGGCGAGGACGATGAACCGGTCGACATGTTCGCGACGATCCGCCACGCCGACCTCCTCGTCCACCATCCCTACGACTCCTTCTCGACTTCGGTGGAGCGCTTCGTCGAGCAGGCGGTCGCCGACCCCGACGTGCTGGCGATCAAGCAGACGGTGTACCGGACCAGCGACGATTCGCCGCTGGTTCCCTCGCTGATCCGCGCTTCGGAACGCGGCAAGCAGGCGGTCTGCATGGTGGAGTTGAAAGCCCGCTTCGACGAGGAGGCCAACATCCACTGGGCGAAGTCGCTGGAGGAGGCAGGCGTGCACGTCGTCTACGGCATCCCGGGGCTGAAGACGCACGTGAAGGCGATCGTCGTCGCCCGCCGCGAGGGCGACCGGGTGCGTGAGTACGTCCACATCGGGACCGGCAACTACCACCCGAAGACGGCGCGCCTCTACACCGACTTCGGCCTCTTCACAGCCGACCCGGAGATCGGCGCCGACGTGGCGGAGATGTTCAATTTCCTCACCGGATACGGACGGCCGGCGGGGTACCGCAAGGTGCTGGTCTCGCCGACCACGATGCGCGATCGGATTGTCGAAGAGATCGAGAGCACGGTTGAGGCGCACCGGGCCGGCGAGGAGGCGCGGATCGCGCTGAAGATGAACTCGCTGGTCGACGCCGCCTGCATCCGGGCGCTGTACGAAGCGTCGCGGGCGGGGGTGCGGGTCGACCTCAACGTGCGCGGCATCTGCTGCCTGCGGCCGGGGGTGCCGGGGATCTCCGAGAACATCCACGTCGTCTCGATCGTCGGCCGCTTCCTCGAGCACTCGCGTATCTACGCCTTCCAGCGCGGGGAGGAGACGCGGGTGGTGGTGGGCTCCGCCGACCTGATGCCGCGCAACCTCGACAGCCGGGTGGAGCTCGTTGCGCCGGTTGAAGACCCGGAGCTGCGGACCGAGCTGCTCGACGTGCTGGAGCGCTGCTTCGCGGAGAACGCCAACGCCTGGGAGCTGGGGGCCGACGGCGAGTGGACGCGGCTGAGCGTTCCCGAGGGAGAGCGGCGGAGCGTCCAGGAGGAGCTGCGCGAACGCCACGCGGTGCGCGCCGCCGAGCAGCTGGCGGCGGCGGGCTGAGGCGGCGACTAGGATCGTCCCTCGATGGCTCGCCTCTCTCTTCTGCCTCGCGATAGTGGCTTTTTCGATCTCTTCATAGAGGCGGGGCAGAACACCCTTCACGCCGCGCGGCTGCTCGACGAGATGATGGGAACTTGGCCCGACGACAGCGGCCTCTCACGGGAAATTCTCAAGGCCGAGCAGGAAGGGGACCGGATCACCCACGACATCGTCCAGCGGCTCAACTCGACCTTCGTGACGCCGATCGACCGCGAGGACATCTACGGGCTGGCAACCCAGGTCGACGACATCGTCGACTACACAGAGGAGGCGGCGGACTTCCTCGGGCTTTACCAGATCGAGGCGCCGATGGCCCAGGCGCAGGCACTGACCAAGGTGCTGGTCGGGGCATGTGAGCAGCTCGCCGGAGGGCTGGGGAACTTGCGCGAGTTCAGGGACCTCGACAAGTACTGGATCGAGATCCACCGGCTCGAGAACGAGGGGGACCGGATATCCCGCGACGCGGTCGCCTCGCTGTTCTCCAACGGGATCGACCCGATGGTCGTGATCCGCTGGAAGGACATGTTCGCGGTGCTCGAGAACGCGATCGACGCAACCGAGACCGCGGCCCAGACTCTCGAGGGCATCGTGATCAAGAATTCATGAGCGATGTAGTTCTGGTGGTCGCCGTCGCGGCGGCGCTCGGCTTCGGGTTCACCAATGGGTTTCACGACACCTTCGACGTGATCTCGACCGCGGTCTCCACGGGGGCGGCGCCCCCCCAGGCGGCGATCGCCGTGGCTGCGATGCTCAACTTCGCGGGAGCGTTCATCTCGGTTGAGGTGGCATCGACGATCGCCGGCGACATGGTCGAAGCCGGGGCGATCACGCCGACCGTGGTCCTTGCCGGGTTGATCGGGGCGATCGCCTGGAACCTGGCGACCTGGCGCCTCGGCCTACCTTCGAGTTCCTCCCACGCGCTGATTGGCGGGGTGGTGGGGGCTACCGTCGCGGCGGCCGGGAGCGACGCGGTGATCGGTGGGGGGTTGCTCGACAAGGTGCTGATCCCGGCGCTGGTGGCTCCCGTTGCCGCCTTCGGGGTCGCCGTAGTGCTGATCGCGATTATCTACCGGCTGGTGGGAAGGCGACGGCCCGGCTCGGTAACCCGCGGCTTCCGCTATGCGCAGGTCGTCTCCGGCGGGCTGCTGGCGCTGGGGCACGGCGCCAACGACGCCCAGAAGACGATGGGGGTGATCGTCTTGGCGTTGGTTGCCAACGAGTCGCTGAGCGCCGGCGCCGACCCGCCGTTCTGGGCGATCGCCTCGGCGGCGGCGGCGATTGCGCTTGGCACCTACAGCGGCGGCTGGCGCGTTCTGCGTAGCACCGGGGCGCGGATCATCAAGATGGACGCGGCGCAGGGGTTCTCGGCGCAGAGCGCCGGGGCGGCGACGATTCTCGCTGCAACGTTCATGGGCTTCCCGATCTCCACCACACATGCGATCAACGGCGGAGTGATGGGGGCGGGTGCGGTGAAGCGGATCTCGGCGGTGCGCTGGGGGGTGGCGGG